>CENJ01019070.1_pt1 | contig 13633 bp, 11 predicted proteins | sample 356161 | NCBI WGS metagenome assembly CENJ01 (sample SAMEA2619531, study PRJEB7988) | marine metagenome | biome: marine biome (ENVO:00000447); feature: surface water layer (ENVO:00002042); material: "saline water (ENVO:00002010), including plankton (ENVO:xxxxxxxx)" | depth 5 m
ATTGGAATTGTGTTTTTAGCACTATTAACAGCATATAGCCGAATTTATGTAGGAGTGCATTACCCTATGGATGTTATAATTGGAGCTACCTTTGGTGTGTTTTTTTCAATCACATATGTCTATTTTATAAATAAACATTTAAAAAATAAATTATTTAATTTTTAAAAGATTCTTTCAATAACTCTGGATATAATTTTTTAAATCGGTTAATCCTTGGAATAGAAACATTTCTAACATATGGATCATTGGGATTTAATTTTTTATAATTTTGATGATACTCCTCGGCATAATAAAAAACTTCAAATGGCAATATTTGTGTTACAATTTTCTTTTCAAAAATCTTATTCTTTTCTAATAATTTTATATAGTCCTGAATAAGTTTTTTTTCTTGCTCTAATTGATAAAAAACAATTGACCTGTATTGTTCACCTCGATCTGGACCTTGCCTATTTAATGTTGTTGGGTCGTGTGATCCAAAGAAGACCTGTAATAAAGTTCCATATCCAATTTCTTCAGCATTATAAAGAACTTCTATTGCTTCTGCATGACCAGTTCTTCCAGTTCCTATTTGATCATATGTCGGATTTTTTAAGTAACCCCCTGAATACCCAGAATATACTTCATAAACTCCCTTTACGCTTTCAAATACTGCTTCTACACACCAAAAACATCCTGAAGCAAAATACGCTTTTTTTAAATTTTTATAATTACTAGCTGATGGTTTCCATATCGGATTTTTATTATCCTTTAGCTGCCCGATAGACATACAAGAATTTAGTAAAATCGCTAGAACAATGTATCTCATAATTTTAATTAAGTTTTAAGTATTAAATGTAAATCTAATAAGCATCTCTGCAAATCTATTCCAGGAATATTTTTTTTTATTTTTTTTAATATTTCTAGAGTAATTATAATTATTTTTTTTGTTTAAAACAATGTCAATTGCATATGCTAAATCTTTGGAAGTATTATTAAATATAACCCCTGATTTATCATCTCTAACATATGATGTTAAACCCTCTAAATTTGATACTACAATTGGTTTTTCAAAAAAATAAGACAAAGAAATTACTCCACTTTGTGAGGCTGTTTTGTATGGTAAGATTACAGCTTTTGAATTTAGAAAATAATTTATGATTTCTTCTTTTCCAACAAATTTATCAACAATATTTACTCTTTCATTTAGATTCAACTTTTCTATCAAGTTTAAATATTTCCTTTTATTATCGTAAAACTCACCAACTATTAATAATTTAAAATTATTGTTATATTTCATAGAATCAATCAAAGTTTCTAGACCTTTATATTTTCTCACTAAACCGAAAAATAAAACAAAATTAGATTCAGTTTTAGAATGATTAATTGACTCTGGAATCTTAAACTTGCTTCTACTAGGGATAGGGTGGAACCCTACTAAAATTTCCTTTTGAATTGTTCTTTTTATTTGTGCCGCAACAGCTTCTGAGAATGTAACTATTTTATCCATTGAATTCCCAAAGTATGTGTTAAGTTTTTTATCCCATATTTTTGGTTCATGATGTTCCCAATTATCTATCAATCCAACTGTTTTGATAGATTTATTAAGTTTACTTCTTATATAGCACCAACAGGGACTTATCAGTGGTGTCCAATATCTAAAAACCACAATTCGTGGTTCAAAAGCATTTATTTTTTTTACAACAGATTTCCATTTCAAAAAATTATAAGCATGAATAATTCTTTCTGACTTTAGTTTATTTTTTTCAATTTTGAATTTATCAAATTGACTTTTTCCTGGAAAAAGTAATTTTGGATAAAGTTTTGTGAACGTCCAAACTTCTACTTTAAATCCCCTTGAAGACATTGCTTCGGCTAGATAATTTTGGGTTTCTGCAATTCCACCTCTAAAAGGTTTTGCTGGTCCTAAAAAAAGGTAATCAAGCTTTTTTTCTTGCATTTCATTCAAACCATTTTATTTTCTTTAGAAAGATAGTTTGAAACCATTAGTGTCAGAAAAATAGAAAACATGAAATAAAAGTTAAATAAGTAGAAGTTGAAACTTTCAAATTCAAACATGTTGTTTATTAATATTAAACTTAACATCAATCTTAACAACTCGATGTACGAGGCCCATTTGTAACTGTCCATGACTGATGTAAATCCAAAAATAGTGGTTACAATAAAAATTGAATAAAATATTTTTAAGTTGTTTTCTAATTCATCATATCCAGTCAATAACAGCCACAATACAGCATTAATATATGTAAAATGAAATACAGCATAAAAAATATGAATATTTCTATATTCAATTTTGTATTTTTGTTGATTATATACATCGATTATTTTATCTCTTTTATATCTTTCTTTAACGTCATTTGGTCGCCATCCAGTAGGCATGAACCAAATTTTAATTTTATTTATAAATTTTTTAGTATACCAAGCATCGATACTTAAATACCATAAGTGCTGAAAATTTATAATGAAAGGGTTCCATGTATTTACGGGTTCTAAGGTTCCATATACGCATGGAACATTTTCGAGCTCTTCTTGAAAAGTTCCAAATAACCTATCCCAAATACAAAAAATTGCGGAGAGATTTTTATCTACGTATTCTGGATTAATTGCGTGATGTACCCTATGTTGAGAGGGAGTGACAAAAATATATTCCAAAAGCCCTAATCTACCAATATGTTTTGTGTGATACCAGAATTGTCCAAAAAGGTGCAGAGGTGCTAATAATGCAATTACTTTATGAGGAACCCCAAAAAGTGCTGCTGGAATTAAAAAAATTGCTCCATATCCTAATAAATTGGATATGCTTTGTCTTAATGCACATGCTAAATTAAACTCTTGACTACTATGATGTATTACATGTTGATTCCAAAAAAAATTAATTGAATGATTTAGCCTATGATTCCAGTAACTTGCAAAATCCAAACATATAAAGGCAATAGAATATAAAAGGATACTTTCATTTAATTCTACAATTGAAATTGATTTTTTGATGAACGGATAGGAAATAATTATAATTCCAATTCCAAGAAGATCCTTCAATAAATTTGTTATTCCTGAGCTTAAACTTGAAAGCGTGTCCATCAAGTTATAGTAATGTTTTTTTGAAATTAATCCATAAAGAATTTCCACTAAGACAAGGGAGAAAAAAATGGGGATGGCAATTGTTAAGACGTTTGCGTAAGTATTCATTTATAAATTAATTTATTTTTTCAATCAACATCCATTCTCCAGAGTTTATTAATGGAACTGCAATTTTAAATTTAACAATTTTATCTTCACCATTTTTAACATTTCGCAATTTCACCTTTTCATTTCTACCTATTTTAGGCATTTCTCTTACAATTGTTTCAACTCTTTGTTGATTTTTGCTTACGTTTGATCCTATTGCTCTTTGTTTAGCTGCTAGTTCCTCTGAATTCAAAACATCGTCTTTTGAAGTTTTTAATTTATCGATACTTTTAGATTTTTTTGCTTCCTGAATCGATGGATTTTGACTAGGAATATTTCCTTTTAAGAGGAATGAAATTATATCTCTGTTAAGAGAGCTAATCATATTTTTAAACAATTCAAAAGACTCAAATTTATAAATTAAGAGAGGATCTTTTTGCTCATGGACGGCTAACTGTACAGACTGTTTTAATTCATCCATTTTTCGTAAGTGGTTTTTCCATGATTCATCTATAATGGCTAGGCTTATGTTCCTTTCAAAATCATTTATCAGTTGCTTGCCATTTGTTTTGTATGCCTTTTCAAGGTTGGTTACAACATTTAAGGTCCTATTCCCATCTGAAAAAGGAACTACAATTTTTTCAAATCTATTTCTTGGATTTTCATGTACATTTTTTATGACTGGGAATGATAGAGAAGCATTTATTTCACCTTTTTTTTGATAGATTTCATAGATTTCTTTAAAAGTTATTTCGATTAATACTTTTTCATCAATACTTTCAAATTGTTCAAGGCTAATAGGTGGTGAAACAGAAAAAGTACTTATTATTTTATACTCATAATTTTTGTAATCTTTATTTGATATGCTCTCAGTTACAATTTCCTCACAAGTATCGTATAGTAGATTAGCGATATCTAATTTCAATCTATTTCCCTGTAAAGCATTTTTTCTTCTTTTGTAAATTACCTCTCTTTGGGAATTCATTACATCATCATATTCCAAAAGTCTCTTTCTTATTCCAAAATTATTTTCCTCAACTTTTTTTTGGGCTCTTTCTATTGATTTTGTCATCATAGAATGTTGTATTACTTCTCCTTCTTCAAGTCCCATTCTATCCATTACCTTTGCCACTCTGTCAGACCCAAACAATCGCATTAAGTTGTCTTCAAGTGAAACATAAAATTGGGAACTACCTGAGTCACCTTGTCGTCCAGACCTTCCTCTTAACTGCCTATCCACCCTTCTTGAATCATGCCTTTCAGTACCTATAATTGCTAAACCACCAGCTTCTTTGACTTCTTTTGACAATTTAATATCCGTTCCTCTTCCTGCCATGTTAGTAGCAATTGTTACTATCCCACTTTGACCTGCCTCTGCTACAATTTCAGCCTCTTTTTTATGAAGTTTTGCATTTAACACGTTATGTTTAATTTTACGAATGTTAAGCATTTTACTTAGCAATTCAGAAATTTCAACTGATGTAGTTCCTAGTAAAATAGGTCGTCCATTTTTAGAGAGTTCACTAACTTCATTTATGACTGCATTATACTTTTCCCTCTTTGTTTTATAAATTAAATCATTTTCATCTTTCCTTGCAATTGGTTTGTTAGTTGGTATTTCTATGACATCTAACTTATAAATTTCCCAAAATTCACCAGATTCAGTAATAGCTGTTCCAGTCATTCCTGAAAGTTTATTATACATTCTAAAATAATTCTGTAAAGTTATAGTGGCAAACGTTTGGGTGGCTGATTCAATTTTAACGTTTTCTTTAGCTTCAATTGCTTGATGTAGTCCATCAGAATATCTTCTTCCGTCCATAATTCTTCCAGTTTGTTCATCTACAATCAAAACTTTGTTGTTCATTACAACATACTCAGTGTCTTTTTCAAATAAAGTGTAAGCTTTAAAAAGCTGATTCATTGTGTGAATTCTTTCACTTTTCACTGAAAAATCTTGAAATAGTTTATTCTTTTTTTCAGCTTCATCTTCTGGTTTAAGATTTTGGTTTTCAATTTTTGCAATTTCTGTTCCAATGTCTGGGAGTACAAAAAAGTTTTTATCTTCTATGCTCTCTGATAAATTTTCAAGCCCTTTTTCAGTTAATTCTACTGAATTATTTTTTTCGTCAATAACGAAATATAGGTCCGAATCAATTATATGCATTTCCCGATTATTGTCTTGCATGTAGAAATTTTCAGTTTTTTGTAATAACTGTTTGATTCCCTCTTCACTTAAAAATTTAATTAAAGCTTTATTTTTCGGGAGTCCACGAAATACTCTATATAATAATTTTCCTCCTTCTTTCCTATCTCCATTTGAAATCTTTTTTTTGGCTTCGGCAAGCACATTAGTTAGCATTTTTCTTTGATACGTAAACAAATTGTATACTTTAGGTTTTAATTGGTCAAACTCGTGTCTCTCACCCTCAGGGACAGGACCTGAAATTATTAAAGGTGTTCTAGCATCATCTATTAATACAGAATCTACCTCATCTACTATAGCATAATTGTGAACCCTTTGAACTAAATCGTCTGGAGTATGAGACATATTATCTCTTAAATAATCAAATCCAAATTCATTATTAGTACCATAAGTCACGTCAGCTCTGTAAGCATTTTTTCTTTCATTACTATTTGGTTTGTATTTATCAATGCAATCAACTGACAAACCATGAAACTCGAAGATTGGAGCCATCCAAGCACTATCTCTTTTAGCTAGATAATCGTTAACTGTAACCAAATGAACACCTTTCCCTGGTAGTGCATTCAAATATATTGGAAGCGTTGCAGCAAGTGTCTTTCCTTCTCCAGTTTGCATTTCAGAGATTTTTCCTTGATGTAATGCAATTCCTCCAATTAATTGTACGTCGTAATGAATCATATCCCACTTTATTGGTTTACCCGCCGCATCCCATTCATTAATCCAAATTGTCTTGTTATCAGTAATATCTACATAACTCTTTTCTTGTGAGAGAATCCTGTCGTATTCTGTAGTTGATACTTCAATTTTCGGAAAGTTGTAAAATCTCCTGCAAGTTTCTTTAACGACTGCAAATGCTTCTGGCAGTATTTGATTTAATATATCATTTGTTTTTTCAAAACCAAGTTTTTCGAGTTCATCAATCTTAGTATACAAATTTTGTGTTTCAACTATATCTTGAGAATTTGATATGACATCTTCAGTTTTTTTAATTTCTTTATCTAATTCCTTCCTTTCGGATATAATTTTCTCTTTAAAATAATTAGTTTTTTGCCTTAATTCGTCATTTGTTAATTTTTCTAAATCAACACCTATTTTTCTAATTTCATCTACTATGGGTAAAATTAATCTCAAATCTTTTTTAGCTTTATCACCTACAAAAGTTTTTAAAATACTATTGAATAAGCCCATATTACTATTTTGTATAAAACAAATTTAAATAAATAAAATCTTTACTTGATGTGGATGATAAGAAACTAATATTCGTCCTCGTTCCATAAATAGTCTTCATCAGAAGGAAAGTCTGGCCATATTTCTTCAATAGATTCATAAACATCTCCTTCATCTTCCATGGACTGAAGATTCTCAACTACCTCCAAGGGCGCTCCCGTCCTTATCGAAAAATCAATTAACTCATCTTTAGTAGCAGGCCAAGGTGCGTCGCTTAAATAAGAAGCTAATTCTAATGTCCAATACATGTATTATTTTTTTGCAAAAATAATTGTTAGTTTAAAATAAACAAGAAAAATATTACTTTTCATTGTGTATTCCATTTTAATTCATTGATTTTAAGTGTTTTAGAAAAAAACCTTGCTAGTGTAAATAAGTAATCTGATAATCTGTTTATATATAACAATATTTCTTTGTTTAAATCTTCTTTTTCTTTCAAAATAGAAATGTTTGTTTCCGCCCTTCTACAGACGCATCTTGCAACGTGTGTAAAAGAAATTAGTTTATTCCCTCCTGGAATTATAAAATTTTCAAGTGGGTTTAACTTATCTGTCATTCTATCAATAGCATTTTCTAAAAACTCGGTATCTTTTTTATTAATATTGGGAATATCATTATAATTTTTATCATTTGATAATTGGCTAGCAATAATCATGAGTTTGTTTTGAATAAGAAAAATTTCATCTTTATAATCTTCTGGTGAATAGTCTCTTACAACTCCCATAAAAGAGTTTAATTCGTCTATTGATCCATATGCAATTATTCTCTTGTTGTGTTTATTTACCCTTTTACCTGACAAAAGGCTGGTTTTTCCATTGTCTCCAGTTCTAGTGTATATTCTCATTTATTTCTTTATTAAAAAGTTCTTGAATAAGAAAAGTGTTGTCAATATAAACATTAATAGTGCTATCCTTGCTATATAATCACCGTATTTTGCATAAAAAGTAAGCTTAGTTTCTAACTCCACATTCCCGATTAAAATTCCCTTCTCATTATAATTAATTTTTTTTTCAATCTCTCCATTCTTATTGATAAATGCAGATACTCCAGTATTTGCACTTCTAGCAATAGCCCTTCTATTTTCAATAGCTCTTAGCCTTGAATAACTCAATAATTGACGATGCCCTTCTGTATTGCCCCACCAAGCGTCATTTGAAATTACAGCTAGAAATTGTGCACCATTTCTAACATATTCTGTAATAAAAGAGCCATATATGGATTCATAACATATAATTGGTGCTACGATAACATTTTCATTTGATTTGAAATTAGTTCTATTATCTTGGACTCCCCTTGTTGCAACAGTTCCACCAAAATCCAACAAAATTGACCCTATGATTGGTTCCAAAAATTTTTTATAAGGCATAAATTCAACACCCACTACAAGTTTAGATTTATGATAAAATTGTGGATCTTTATTATTGCTGAAGTGAAAAGCAGAGTTGTAAAAGTCTATCCATCGACCATCCGAAATTCTATTCGATGTATGTGTTGGAGGACTTTTACTTTCTAGGTAAATATTGTAGGATTGAGCTCCTAAGATCAGATTTAAATTTTTATATCTTTTTAAGAATTCATCAATATTGGATTTTAATTCAGAATAATTAAAGCTCTTTAAATTAAATCCTAATCCTTCGTCAAAATAACCCTCAGGGGCAATTAAATATTTTATGTCTTGATTTATATTGTTATTAATTTGTTTTTTTATTGATTCAAAAAGTTCTTCGTTACTTCTTTTATATTTTTTATCGTATGGGTCAATGTTAGGTTGTAATATTGCTATTTGTATTTCATTTTCTGTAAGAGTATCAGAATTGTATATTATGATAGAAAAAATAATTGGTGTAATAACTAGTAAAACTATTGTTAGTGTCTTTAAGATAATTTCTTTTCTACTAAAAATCTCTCTCCACTTTTCAATTAAATTCATAATTAAGAAGTTAACAGCTATAATCCACAAGGTTCCCCCAAAAACTCCTGTATACTCATACCACTGAATGAAATAAATACTTTCTGAAAAAACATTACCTAAGTTGAGCCAAGGCCAAGAAAAATCCCAGTTGAGGTGAAATTTTTCGAATGATATCCACATACTTAAAAGTAAAATTTGACTTGTTATTTTAGGAATTATATTTAAAGAAATTCTATAAATCACCATCATTAATGAATAGAAAGAACTATTAACTAAAATTGCAAATGAAGCCCCAAATTCTGTAGAATTATATATCCACCAAGTGGTAATTAAATTCCACAAAAAAAAGCTCAAGTAAGAAAGAAAAAAGGTAATTGTGTTTTTATACTTCTTGTTACTATCGTTAACTCTTTTGATTAATATTAGTAAAGGAACAAGACTAAAAAAAATTAATAGTGATTGACCTTTTGTAGGCCATGAAAATCCTAATAAAAGACCAGTTAAAATTGAAAGTATTAGATTTTTTTTCAATAATACATTATATATTTATTCAAAAATATGGAAATAAATAGAAAGGTTTATTTTAAAATTTTAATAATGAAAAATTGTACATTGTTAAATCAATGAAAAAATACATCCCTAACTTTTTCACCTCTCTAAATTTAATCTGTGGATGCATTGCTATTTTGCTCTTATCAAAAGATAATTATAACGCATCAGTTATTTTTTGCCTTTTAGCTTTTTTATTTGATTTTGCGGATGGTTACTTTGCTCGATTACTTAATTCTGAGAGTGCAATCGGGAGAGAATTGGACTCATTTTCTGACTTTGTAACAAGCGGTGTAGTCCCCGGTATAATAATGTATAAACTACTTGCCAGGTCGGGATTCACAGAAAAACATATATCATTAGATATATTTAACATCAGTTTTTATATTTCAACTTTGTCTTTGGTGGGATTTTTTATAACAATTGCAACTGCTTTTAGGTTATCTAAATATAACCTGATGAAAAATGAATTTAAATACTTTGTAGGTCTTCCAGCTCCAGCTAATTGTATGATGATATTAGGTCTTCCATTTATTTTTGATTATTTGGGAGAAAAATATTTAAGTTACAATGTGTTATACCCATTAACCCTTTTTTCTATTTACATGTTAAATTCTAAAATAAAACTAATTTCATTAAAAAACATAAACATATTAATTGTAGTAACACTGCTATTCATAATCAGCGCTTTAACAGTTTTTACCAATTTTGCAGTTTTAACTATAATTATTTTGGTATATATATTGTTTAGTATATCCTATTTTCAACTTAGGAGGTAGATTTCTTTCTAAGTTCAAAATTTTTTCCTAGATATACTTTTCTAACCATTTCATCTTTTGCCAGTTCTTCTGGTGTTCCTTCTTTTAAAATTTTACCTTCAAACATAAGATAAGTTTTATCAGTTATGGCTAGTGTTTCCTGAACATTGTGATCAGTAATTAAAACACCTATATTTCTGTCCTTTAAGTGAGATACAATTTTTTGGATATCTTCAACTGCAATAGGATCTACGCCTGCGAAAGGTTCATCCAAGAGAATGAATTTTGGATTAGATGCTAATGCTCGAGCTATTTCAGTTCTTCTTCTTTCACCACCCGAGAGAAGGTCTCCCCGGTTTTTTCGTATACTAGTTAATCCAAACTCTTCAAGCAAACTTTCCATTTTTTTTATTTGATCTTTTTTGGATAAGTTCGATAACTCTAAAATACTTAAAATATTATCTTCAACACTCAATTTCCTAAAAACTGATGGATCTTGTGAAAGATAGCCAATTCCATTTTGTGATCTTTTATACATTGGAAATTTGGTTATCTCTTTGTCTTCAAGAATAATTTTTCCAAAGTCAGGTCTTATCAAACCAACTATTATATAAAATGAAGTTGATTTACCAGCTCCATTCGGACCTAAAAGACCTATTATTTCCCCTTGTTTAACTTCCAAAGAAACATTATCGACAGCTTTTTTAGCTCTAAACGATTTAACTATGTTTTGTGCCTTTAAAATCATTATGATTTTGGGTTTGTTTTTTTACTATCAATTTAGAGATTAAAATACTTATTTCATATAAAATAAGTACTGGGATTGTTACAATTATTTGACTTGTTATGTCGGGTGGTGTAATTATTGCAGAAATACTTAACACAATAACAATTGCAAATTTTCTATTTCTTTGAAGAAAATTGGGGGTTACTAGACCTATACGAGTTAGGAAAAAAATTAAAATAGGTAGTTCGAAAATAAAACCAGAGGACAATACGGAGGCCCTTAGTAAACCAATATAGCTATTTAAGTCGAAATCATTAAAAACTTCTTTGCTTATTGTATAGTTGCTTAAAAAGTTTACGGAAAGTGGAGTAACAACATAATATCCGAAAAGTACTCCTATAAAAAACAGAAATGAAGCTACAAAAATAAAACCTCTTGCATTTTTTTTCTCATAATCATGTAATCCAGGTTTAATAAATCTCCATAATTCAAATAAAACATAAGGAAAAGATAAAATAAATCCAGCTGTAATAGAGGTCCATATATGAGCTGAAAATTGACCTGAAACAGTTCTACTTTGAACCCTGAAAGGAAGCTCTTGTATACAGAGAATTTCAGATATTTCACAAAAAAATCTATAAGTCGCGAAATTTGATTTCTTAGGGCCAAATATTATATATTCAAATATAAAATCCTTTGCTAAAAATGCAATTAACCCCGTACAAAGAATTGCGAAAAAAGATCTAATAATGTGCCACCTTAAAATCTCAAGATGTCCTAAAAATGACATTTCATTTTCTTCTGACACTTCTAATCAAAATTTTTTATGATATCCAGCACATGTACAACTCCGCTGCAATTATTACTTTTATCGATCAACACCATGTGATTTATTGATTTATTCTTGATTTCCTTTGAAGCATTTTCAACTAACATGTCTTCATCAAACAAGATAGGATTTTTCCTCATAATATCTTTAGCTCTCAAATTTAAAATATCCATTTTCTCGTCAAGCATTCTTCTGATATCACCATCAGTTATAATTCCTAATAATTTATCTTTTTTTATAACTAAGGTTATTCCCAACCTATTTGAGGTGATTTCTTTAATAACATCATTTATTTTGGTTTTTTCTTTCACTTTTGGAATTGGGTTTTTAGAGGCTAGATCTTTCAATGTCAAGTTTAATTTTTTTCCCAAGGACCCACCTGGGTGATGACTAGCAAAATCCTCTGTTTTAAAGCCTCTTAGTTCAAGTAAGGAAACTGCTAACGCGTCCCCTAATGCCATTTGAGATGTGGTGCTAGAGGTTGGAGCAAGATTATTTGGGCAGGCTTCTTTTTCTACATAACATGGTAAAACATAATCAGACTCTTTGGCCAAATAGCTTTCCGTTTTTCCAGTTATAGAAATAACAACATTTCCTCTTTTTTTTAAATGAGGTACTAAATCTTTAATTTCACTTGATGAACCACTATTTGATATTATAATTACCAAGTCATCTGGTTTTACTAAACCTAAATCACCATGCATAGCATCTGCGGCATGAAGAAAAACCGATGAAGTTCCTGTTGAATTTAGTGTGGATGAAATCTTCATAGAAATAATGGCACTTTTTCCAATACCAGTAATTATAACTTTTCCATCAGATTTTAAAATTAGGTTAACAACTTCTTCAAATTGCTTATTAAGTTGACTCATGATTCCTTTTATAGAATTTGATTCTTGAATTAAAACTCTTTTAGCAATATTTAAAATTTTACTTTGTTTATTCAATTATTAAAGTTTTATAAGAAATTTAAACACTAAATATTATATTTAATAAATACAAATTTAAAATTTGATTTATAAAATTTAATGCATTTTGAACATTTAAATTTAGAGTTAAAGAGGTATTTTGGGTTTACCTCCTTCAAAGGTCAACAAGAAAACATAATAAAAAATCTTTTAAAAGGTAAAAACTCATTTGTAATAATGCCTACAGGCGCAGGTAAATCTATGTGTTACCAGTTGCCTTCTCTAATATTAGATGGTACCTCAATTGTAGTTTCACCACTTATAGCTTTGATGAAAAATCAAGTTGATTTTTTACGTGGAAATTCTTTAAAAGATAGCGTTGCACATGTTATTAACTCAACTTTAACAAAAGCAGAAATCACAAAAGTAGAAAAAGATGTGCTTACCAACGAAACCAAAATTCTATTCGTAGCTCCAGAGTCACTGGTTAAGCCAAGTTTAATTAATTTTTTAAAATCTGTTAAAATTTCTTTTTTAGCTATTGATGAAGCTCACTGTATTTCCGAGTGGGGACATGATTTTAGACCTGATTACAGAAATATTAGAAAGGTTATAGATAAAACAAATCATAATATACCAATTATAGCACTAACCGCAACAGCTACCCCAAAAGTTCAAGAAGACATTCTTAAAAATTTAAAAATCAAAGATGCTAAAATTTTTAAGGCTTCTTTTAATAGACCAAACTTATATTATGAAGTAAGAAAAAAATCAAAAGATGTAATAGTTGAAATAGTAAAATTTATAAAAAAAAATAAATCAAAGTCTGGTATCATTTACTGTTTATCAAGAAAAAAGGTTGAAGAGCTTACAAAAACTTTAAAAGTTAATGATATAAAAGCTGTTCCTTATCATGCAGGTTTAGATGCTAAAACCCGTTCTCTTAATCAGGATTTATTTTTAAAAGAGGATTGTGATATTGTAGTTGCAACAATTGCTTTCGGTATGGGTATAGATAAACCAGACGTAAGATTTGTTATTCATCACGATATTCCAAAAAGCTTAGAAAGTTACTATCAAGAAACCGGTAGGGCTGGGAGAGACGGAGGTGAAGGTCATTGTTTAGCTTTTTATTCATATAAAGACGTTGAAAAATTAGAAAATTTTTTGTCAAAAAAAACAGTATCTGAAAGGGAACTTGGTACTGCTTTGTTAAATGAAATGGTTTCATATGCAGAAACTCCAATATCAAGGAGAAAATTTATTTTACACTACTTTGGAGAGGCTTTTAATGAAGAGGATGATTTGAAAAAAATGGATGACAATCTTCGTTTTCCAAAAAACAAGATAGATGC
>CENJ01049500.1_pt1 | contig 13590 bp, 11 predicted proteins | sample 356161 | NCBI WGS metagenome assembly CENJ01 (sample SAMEA2619531, study PRJEB7988) | marine metagenome | biome: marine biome (ENVO:00000447); feature: surface water layer (ENVO:00002042); material: "saline water (ENVO:00002010), including plankton (ENVO:xxxxxxxx)" | depth 5 m
GCTGCAGATATCACTATTTATTTTATTTTATGTATTGTTACAATTTTTAGTTTTTAAATGAGGGAAAAAACCTATGGATAAATCTATTACAAAAAAAATGATTAATAATTATCAGGAAGAGTGCAATAGCAACGTAAAATTAAAGCTTTCTCGAAATGCTGCAACCCATAACGAGATTACAGATCTAGCTATGGACTGGGATGAGTTTAGAAAAATAGACCATTCATTTTCAGAAACAATTTCTGGTGAAATGAAGATAACTAATCAAAAGTCGAGTGGTAGATGTTGGGGATTTGCGGGATTGAATCTTTTTAGAGTTTATCTTGGAAGGAAGCATAATATTCGTAATTTTGAATTTTCTCAAACATATTTCATGTTTTGGGATAAATTAGAAAAATCAAATTATTTTTTAAACAGTATCATCAGTACTGCTGATAGCTCTTGGAATAGTCGCATAATTATGCACTTATTAGAAAACCCGATACAAGATGGTGGTCAATGGGATATGTGGGTGAATCTGATAAATAAATATGGAGTTGTTCCAAAATCTGAAATGCCTGAAACTTATCAATCTAGTCGCTCTATGCGAATGAATAGAATGATTACTAGAAAACTTCGTGAATTTGCAAAAGAATTAAGAGAGGCATTAAAAAGTAAAATAAGTGAACAAGGCTTATTTAACATGAAAAATGACATGTTAAATATTGTTTATAAAATGTTAGTCATTCATTTAGGTGCTCCTCCAAATAAATTTACTTGGCAAATTAGAGATAAGAAGAAAAATTTTCTTCGGTTCGAGAATTTAACTCCTCAAAGTTTTTTTAGTAAACATGTGGGCATTTACCTTAGTGACTTAGTTTGTCTAATTAATTGTCCGATGTCAGATAAATCCTATAAAAAAGTTTATAGTGTGGAGCATCTTGGAAATGTTATTGAAGGCCAACCAATTAGATATTTAAATACAAAAATTGAAATACTAAAAAAAGCAGCTATTCAATCAATAAAAAATGATGACCCTGTGTGGTTTGGATGTGATGTTGGTAAATACCTACACCGGTCTCATGGTGTAATGGATACTGATTTATTTGCTTTTGATTTATTTTATGATACGCAATTTACAATGGACAAAGCTACACGATTGGAGTATGGTGAAAGCAAAATGACACATGCTATGCTTTTTACTGGTGTTGACCTAGATTTAAATGGTAATCCTGTAAAATGGAGAGTTGAAAATAGTTGGGGTGATCGAAATGGTGAAAAAGGGTTTTATATAATGTCAGATAAATGGTTTGATGAATTTTTATATGAAGTTGTTGTAGATAAAAAATATTTAGACGACGAGTATGTAAAATTATACGAAAAAGAGGAAGCTCAATTATTGCCTCCTTGGGACCCAATGGGCGCTTTAGCAAAGTAAATTAAATATGGATGCAAAAATATACTGGTTATTGGCGTTCGTAGGACTCTATTGGTCCTATTGTATTTTTTGGGGGATTAAAGGCGCAATTACTTCTAAAACCTCTGAAGATTATTTTGTAGCAGGTAGATCAATAGGAACTTGGGTATTTGTACTTGCAGCAACTGCAACTAGTTTTTCAGGATGGACATTTGTTGGGCATCCGGGGAAAATACTTACAGATGGTCTACCGTATGCATTTGCTTCATTTTATGCACTTACAATACCATTTACTGGAGTTCTTTTTTTGAGAAGACAATGGGTGCTTGGAAGAGTTTATAATTATGTGACTCCAGGAGAAATGTATTCTGATTATTACGGCGGTAGTTCAATGAGAGTATTAACAGTATTAGTTGCATTTCTATTTTCTGTCCCATATTTGGGTATTCAACTTCGAGCCTCCGGAGCATTATTTAATGTTCTTACTGATGGTTTAATTTCAACTAATTTAGGTATGATATTATTATCTACAGTTGTAGTTATCTATGTTGCTTCAGGAGGATTGAAATCGGTTGCTTATGTTGACTGTGCTCAAGCAATTTTGTTAGCATTGGGTATAATAGTACTTGGAATTATTACGATAAAATGGATTGGTGGATGGAATTTATTCACTGAGGGGATTGGCGTTCTAGTTAAAAATGATTTGATAAGTGCTAATCGATTAACATTACAAGGTTTTTCTAATAGAGTGGCGATGCCGGGTTCTATTCAAATTGTTTCATCAGGTTCAAATGCAGTCGGCGGTGTTTGGACTGGCATGATGTGTATGACATACATGTTTGCTTTAATGGGTATACAGTCTTCACCGGCATTTTCAATGTGGGCCTATGCAAATAAAACCTCTAAACCCTTTAGGTGGCAGCAAGTAGTTGCTTCATCAATCGTTATAGGTATCATTCTGTTTACATTTACTATCATTCAAGGGATGGGCGCTGATGTCTTAGTATTAAATGGAATTTTTGAGACAATATCGGATAGTACTTTAGTACCAAAGTTAATTAACCTAATGTCTGAATCAGCACCATGGGTAGTTGGGCTTTTAGCTGTTTGTGCCCTTGCAGCAATGCAAAGTACAGGATCTGCTTATATGTCAACTTTTAGTGCAATGATAACTAGAGACATATATAAAAATTATATTGATGAAGAAGTAACTGAAGATAGACAAAAATTCATAGGACGTTTATTTGTAGTTGTTGTAGCAGTTGCAGCATTAGTTGTTGCGATAGTTTCCACAGATGCTTTGGTAATGTTAGGCGGTCTTGCGGTAGCTTATGGATTTCAGATGTATCCAGCGCTTTTTGGGAACCTTTATTGTAAATGGATTTCTAAAACTGGGGTTACTATGGGTTTAATTGCTGGACTTTTGGCTGTTACTTTAACAGATAAGATGTCCAGTATATTCCCCCTGCCGTGGGGAGCTTATCCTCTTACTATACACTCTGCAGGGTGGGGGATATTTTTTAATATAATTTTTACAGGCTTTGGTTCTTATTTTTTCCCAGACAGTGATCAAAAAAATTTAGATAAAGAAAAAAGGCATGCATTTTTATCTGAAGTTGCAGGAGTACCAGAGTCAAAGAAAAAATTAGTTCCTTTAGCATATTGTCTCGTCCTATTTTGGTTCTTATTTGGGTTTGGCCCTTTTGCGATGATTGGCAACACTTTATTTTCCGATCCAAACATACCTGCTACTTGGGCACCATTTAATTTGCCATCAATATGGATATGGCAATTAGTTTTTTTATTTTTTGGGATTTTTGTGATGTGGTTTTTAGCTTTTCATATGGGTTTTTCACAGCCTATCTCTTCTAAAAAGTTAGAGAGTACATTCAATAATTATTTTAAGTAAAGAGTAATGACATTTTCTTTCATTCTGCAATAAAGAATAAATATATTTAGACTAATGGATATAAATAAAAAAAATGAAGCTAGCTTGTCATCTCTTGATGACATAGAAAAAAAAATACATGCTAATCAGGTTCTGTATGATCAGCTTCATCAGTCCTTAGTAGATGAATCTTTAGCTCAGGTGGATGAAGATGAGAAAAGTTTAGCCAATAGCAAATCTGAAATAGGTCCTGATGAAACTGTTTTTTTTAAATTATCAAATTATTACCAATCAAATGAATTATTTAGATATGCTATTTGGGGGTTTGGCGCTGTATTTTTTGCAACAACTATTTTAACGATTATTGAATATCCTCTTTTTAGTGGAAGTGTAAAAGATGATGTTGGCGATGGTTTTATGTTTGGTGGTAGTGAGCCGAACTGGATAGATACATTTTTTCATACTTTTTGGTGGGCAGTAGTAACCTTTACTACTGTAGGGTATGGTGATGTGAGCCCTGAGACACATTTAGGAAAATTTTTAACTATAATTATAATGATTTTAAATCTAGGCATTGTTACAATGCTTACAGGTGCTGTTTCTTCAGTTTTAGTAGCAGCGCGTTTGAAAGGAGATGATAAATTGGACGAAACTAAATTTCATGGACATTTAATCATAGCTGGTTGGAATTCTGCAGTGCAATCAGCGCTTAGATTGGTTGAGGCAAATGAGGATTCTACTTCTGTTGTGATTTTAATTAATGAGACAGAAGAGGAAATAATTAAAAGAGCTATTTCTGGTTTTGATCGATTGGATATAACGCACCTATCAGAGAATTTTACTCAAGAAGGAGTATTGAAAAAAGCGTATATTGAAGAGTGTGGTACATTTATGATAGTTCCTGATGAATCTGGACTGCTTCCAAACGAAAAGCCTGATGAGGATAAAACAGTTTTAACAGCTCTTACTGCGAAATCTATACTAGAGGACATTCAGGTTGTAGCATATATTTTAGACGAAGAGTACATTTCTCATTTACATAGAGCAAATGTAAACGAGATTGTTTTTCCTGATGAACACATTCCGCATATGTTAGCCAAGCATGTTACTGATCCAGGTGTCCCACAACTTTTTGATGAACTTATTACACAGGAAAAACAGGATAAAGGCATTCAGGTTGTACCGATTCCAAAAGGATTGGTTGGCTTAACGCATAATAAAGTTTCAGCATATTACAAATTCAAACATAAATGGCTATTGGTAGGATATGCAATTAAGAAAGCTGGATTTAGCCTTGAAGAGCAAATGAGTGAGAGTGGTAGCCCTATTATTAGAGACATGATTAAAGAACAGCTTGATGGTGCAGGAATAAAGTTGTCAAGTGATGAGCATGTAATTGTTGAGATCAACCCTGATGATGAATATGTTATTGATGGGAAACATAAAGCTTTAGTATTGAGGTAAAGATATGGATGTTAGTGCTAGTCAAATACAAAAAATAAATTATTTTAGTAAAGTTCCAGAAGAATTTTGCTCTCAAATTGCTGAGGCAGTAGTGGAAGAAAAGTGTCTTCCTGGAACTGTGCTGCTTAAAGAAGGTGAAGCGGGAGATACAATGCTTTTAATTTTCCAAGGTCAAGTTGAAGTATCTAAAAATATGATGGTTAAAGCTTCTAGCGGGTTTACTATGTCAACTAAGTCAATAATAAGATTAGAAACTACAGACCCTGCGCCATCAAATGACCCTATTACTCAACCAACTGTATCAGTGGTAAAGGCTCCTGCTTTTGGTATAGGAGAATTTTCCTTAGTCCTTGATGACGCTAAGCGCACATCACATGTCACAGCAATGACAGATGTAAAATATGGAATTTTAAGTTTAGAGGACTTTTCAAGGATAGTAGATAAAAACCCTTCAATTGGGGGGCCGGTATATTTTGAAGTAGCAAAGTCCGCAGTTAATAACTTAGCAACTGCAACTCAAGATATATCTAATTTGACTCAGGCATTCTTTTTTGCTTTAACTAAATAATTTTCATTTAATAAAAAACGTCTTCCTTCTAGTATTTATTTTTTCTTCAAGTTCGATTATTTTTTCTTTTTCTAAAGGCGTCTTTTCTTCTTTAGAGCTCAATTTATCTAATTCTAATCTTAAGAATTGGACATCACGATCAAGTTTTTCGAGACGTCCTTTCATTTGTTTAGACAACATTTTTTTAAAATCATCAATTTTATCGCTATCTGAAGAATAATAAATATTCGTATTTCCTCGATCAGTGTCTTCCCAAAATGTTGGGCCACTAAATTTGATTCTATTATATAGTCCTTCCATTAAGTTCAGATAAGTTTGATTGTCAAAATAAGCAAGGTCATCAAGTACATCTGCAACAATAGTCTCTGCAAAATCAAGGTTTTTAATTTTTATATAATGAAGAGCTAGTCCAATTTGTAATACTCGTACGCCATTATTTACGCTTTGATCTAAATCATCTTTTGGATAGTCTGGAGGATTGTCAAGCTGTAAAATTTCTTTTAATAAATGTTCCTGCAGCTCGAGGTCCCAATTTTTTTCAGATATGAGGATAGATATCTTTTTTAGCTCAGCAGTTAAAACATCTACAATAAAATATAGCGAAGGGTTGTTAGCTGCCTGTTTATAAATTTCATTACTATAGAATTTGAAATAAAAGTATCCCATTTTTAGCAAATCAATTTTATTTTTATCAACATAACCTTGCAAAAGAGTAGAATAGTGGAATGCTAAATTGTATAAATTCCTTGGTTCATTATTTCTAACTGCATGCTTTATTGCAAATCTCATAAAAGTATTAAATCTTATATTAATATCCGTAATTAAATTATCTTGTTCGAGTTCTAAGGCTAAAAGTCCTATTGAGCTAATCTCATTAGCGATAAGTGATGCTAGTTCATATTCCCCATTCTCCATTTTTCGTATATATGCATTACCCATCATTTTAAAGGATTTAACTTCGTAAAATGTTTTTCTGTCTTCTATATCCTCATATTGGTGTTCAACATATGTTCTGAATGTCGGATTATTTCTGATGGTATCTGTAGCAGTAAAAAATTTCGGATCGTAGGAATCTTTGTTCATCATATACACTCTTACTGTATCACCAACTCTACGAATAATTTCTGTTTGAGCCTCTTTGAATGATATATATTCAAGCAGGTCATCGAATTGATCTATAGTAGACATTAATTGATGCTGATAATGTTCAATAACTCGACTATCATTCATTGTAAGTTGTATGGGCTTTTGCTTTAACCTTTTTATATCAGCAATATTCAGCGAATAGAGTTTTCTAATTACATTATCTGTTTTTGAATAAAGTAATATGTAAAATATATATGGCAATGATAAAACAGAAGATAGGGGGAGGTAAATGTAAGTATTTAACATGACACTAGATAGCCTATCCATTGGTTCAAAATAGTACATAATTATTGTTGAATGAATAGATGCAAGAATTAAAAACCATATGAAGATAAGACTGATCCAATCTCTAACGAACAGGTCCATCAATTTTGGAGTAGACTCTGCTGCTATTGCAATGACAATTATCAATGTACCTAAAACTGTAGCTAATACTCCTCCCCATATTTCGGGCGCAAAAGTGAGGTCTACAGCGCCATGAGCTTCTTTGTTAATATCAAAGAATTGTTCAAGTAATAAAATGACTTGTGGATAAAGCTGATGAAATAAAGAATCGCTTATGAGAATGACTAAAAAAACGATTAGTAAGGCGGCTAGCGATCTGCTTTTATTTATCAGATTCAATGTATTTGCAAAAAATATTGTAATATTACTGTTCATTGTTATATAAAGTAGTAAAACATTGTTAATGGAAGCTACGATTTTGATATATGTTTTTCAATATTGAAGAAGACTTTCTATCCATATGTTACTTAATATAATGCATTAGAGTGGAATCGGTTTTTATTGCTCTTCACATAAACCGTTGATAACTTCCTAATAGCTCTATTGAGTTTAGAGGTTCGTAGACTCAATATAGAGTAGTAATAGTAGTTACGAACTTTAAATGTAAATTAATTCTAACGAGGTAATTATGTCAGATTGGACAAATAGTCACGACTTAGTATATGCATTTGTTTGTGTTTCCTTTTTAGCAGATGGAGATGTTGACGAGTCTGAGAAAGAAGCAATGCGTGGTAACGTAAAAGTTATGCTCCCAGATATGGGAGATGACGAGTATCATCAAGTTGAAAAAGAAGTTATTGATAAATTTATTGCCCTCGGCGATGAAGCTTCTCGTTTTGACCAATATGGTTCTTCACTCAGTGCAATCAAAGAAATGTTTTCTTCTGATGATGATCGTTATAAGGTAATTAAAAACCTTGCTTATATTGCTAGGGCTGATGAATTCATTCACGAAAATGAAATGAAAATGATTGAGCAAGCAGTTAGCGATTTAGATATGGAAGATAAAGTCAGTTTGGTTAAAACTGAATCTACCCTTTTTGTCGATTTTAAAGGGTAATTAAAAAATATATTACGATGCCTGGGTTAATCCCAGGTATCGTTTTTATTAATTTAAATAGGAATACGAATATGTCTGAAAAAAGAACACTCAGTGACGATAGACGAAGTGATGACCGCAGAAATGCCGATCGAAGAGTAAGCAATGTAACAGTTGAAAATAATAGAAGAACTGATGAAGATAGGAGGCAAGATGAGCGCCGTTCTGAAGAGGACCGACGCTCATAATATTAATCTATACCTAACAGTAGACTCTTTCCATTCCTGAGAGGAAATTGTTTAAAGAAGATAATGCAAGTTCAATAGCTTCTAGCGCTTCTTCTTTCTTTTCATCAGTATCACAAACATCGCCAATTAAATCTTTAATAACTTGCCTGTGAATGATATCTGCTGATTGATGCACCTCAAAGAACTTTAATGTATCCTCACCATTTTTAGCACCGTAATATTTCTTTAAACCGTCAATTTTATTTTCAGCAATTTCAGGGATCATAGATTCATAACAATAAAGAGCACTGAATCCAACATGGTAACGCTCGTCTTTTGATAGTTTCATAAAATTGTCCACTAGCTCTTTAGTTTCTTTTATTGCAACAGTATTTTTTACATCTTCTCTTTTTTTACCCATGCCTTCTGCAAAACGCATCCATAATTCTGGATGATTTTCATCACCACGCTCCTCATCGATTAAGTTTTCTAGAATTTCTTGTCTTACTGATATATCATCACAGTTTGAGTGGATTGATGATAAATATCTAGGGAAAGCAGAAACATGCTTAAAGTATTGGGCAGCATATTCTTGAATAGTAGATCGATCTAATTCACCTGCATTCCAAGCTTTATAAAAAGAGTGGTTTAATAAATGATGCTCTTCAATTTTGTTTTCAATTATATTTAAAAATTCAATTTTGTTCATACAGTACTCCAAACGTTAAATGATTTAAATTATCCTAGCCATATACCGGCACAGAAAAATAACCCCGTTAGGAAGTGTAATCCAATAGTTCCTGCATTAGCAGGCTGTAATAATCTATTGTCATAATGTTTGTATAATGTTTTTATTGTAAAAATACTGTAAACTGATGTTATTAACGATACAAGAGATAATGTTGGGAAAGTCAGTGGGTTAGTCCAGGATAATGCAATTATGCTAACAAACGCCCCTATGATTAATGCAACATATCCTATCCTCGCTTTCTCTGGCCCAAAAACAACTACTAAATTATTTTTGCCGGTTGCTTTATCACCATCATGATCAGGAAATTGATTAACGAAAACTATAGCAGCTACTAGAAAGCCTATTGGTATCCCTGCAAATACTGCATCCATGATGTGGGTCATGTCACCACCTGTTTGCACAAGAAAACTACCAGCAACCATTAGAGGTCCAAAATTTAACCCTATTAAAAGTTCTCCCATTCCTTTCCTAGATGCAAATCTAAATGGTGGAGCTGTATAAAAAAGACCGGAAAGAAATCCAACGATCCCAAGATACAAGATGTTTATGCCTGCTTTGTAAATAAGAGGTATACCAACAATAGCACTTAAAGCAAAAGTTATTATAGCAACATTTAACATACCTTTAGCTGAGATAAGTCCCATTTGAATACTCCTACTGCCTCCTGAAAAAGGCACCATGTAGTTGTAATTTGCTTCATCTGTCCCACTAGTGTGGTCGTAATAGTCATTCGATGTGTTTGTACCTATGTGCAATAAAAATCCGCCTAACATTGTTAAAGTAAAATAAAACCAATCAATACTTACAAATCTACTTGCTACAGCTGCTCCTAAAAGGATTGGGACAATAGTTGCAGTTAAAAATGGTAGTCTCATTATCACCATCCAACTGAATAGCTTTGTTCCAAAACTGATTTTTGGACGGACTTCATCTGCCGACTTATCAGATAGTGGAGAGGTTACACCACAATAGCCGATGTGGTTACCTTCCTTATCTTTGGTGGGTGTGATTTTAATTTTGCAAGGCATTTCAGTTCCGTCTTTGTGTAAAAAAACAGTGTTGCCTTCCCAAACTCCTTTTTCAACGGACTCTGCAAGCCAATTAACTACATGCCCTAATACAATTTGACCAGCACTGAAATCGCTCACTCTAACTTTGCCAATAATTTCTTCTTCTGTATATCCGAATAATTGCTGCGCACCTTCACTAAATGTTTCAACTTTACCATCCAGATCGCAAGTTATTACGCTTTTTAAATTTTTACTCATAATATTTATTTCCTTTATCTTTAAAAATAATAAGGATTTAAATTTAGCTCTCAATATTTTCTTAGAACGAAACATATTTTAAATTTTTTAATGAGTACAATAGCAAAAAGGATAGCTTTTCATACGCTAGGTTGTAAGTTGAATTTTTCTGAGACATCAACACTGTCTAGAGACTCACTTAAGTATGGTTATGAAAATGTTGACTCTAAAGAGTTTGCGGACATATATGTATTTAATACATGCTCAGTTACAGAAAATGCTAATAAAGAAACTCGTAAACTTATCAGAAGAAGTAAGCGTATTAATCCAAACGCATTCATTACTCTTGTAGGGTGTTATGCTCAATTAAAATCAGAAGAATTAACAAATATTGAGGATGTAAATCTTGTTTTAGGCACAGAAGATAAATTTGAATTGTTAAACTATTTAGATCAAATTGATTTTTCTAATGATATTAAATCATCATATAGTGGACCCATAAAAGACGTAAAAACATTTAACCCATCTTACTCTAGTGATGATCGGACTAGATCTTTTTTGAAAGTACAAGATGGTTGTGACTATAATTGCACTTTCTGTACTATCCCACTAGCGAGGGGTAAAAGTAGAAACGCATCGATTAAAAAGACTGTTAACTTGGCTAAAGATATCTCTAGAACAAATGCGAAAGAAATTGTTTTAACGGGAGTAAATATTGGTGATTTTGGAAAAGGGACAGATGAAAATTTTTATGATTTAATTCAACAAATAGATAATAAAGTTGATATTGAAAGAATTAGGATTTCTTCCATTGAACCTAATTTACTAACTGATGAAATAATTGAGTTCTGTTTCTCATCAAGAAAATTTATGCCACATTTTCATATACCTTTACAATCTGGATCTGATAGGATGTTAAAATCTATGAAGAGGAGATATACAACTAGTCTGTACTCCGATAGATTAAATAAAATAAAAAGTTTTGATCAAGGTGCATGTATCGGTGTAGATGTAATTGTTGGATATCCAACAGAGTCTGATGAAGACTTTCTTGAGACTTATAATTTTCTAAAAAGCAATGATGTTTCTTATTTACATGTTTTTACATATTCTGAAAGGGAAAATACAGAGGCCATAGATATTAGACCTGTAGTGCCTCATAGTGAAAGATCCAGAAGGTCTAAGGTTTTGCATGAACTATCGGACAAGAAAAAGTCTGCTTTTTATGAAAAGTCTGTTGGGCAAATAAAACCTGTGCTTGTTGAGAGGAATAAAAACGGTATGTTATTTGGTTATACTGATAATTATATTAAAACAAGAATCCAAGGACCAGTTTCTTTAGAAAACACCATACAAAACGTACTTATTTCGGACTTTAAAACAAGTTATGTAGAATGTGAAATATTAATGACTAGTTAGTGTCTGTTTTTTTTATTTCATATAAAATTTGATCCCAAAATTTTATTCTTGATCTCATAACGTTTTTGCCGCAATCTATACTTTCTTTCCATTTTTGTTCATCATCTCCACATATCTCTTTGATCATTTTTAATGCTAACGGTGTGTGTTCATCCTCATCAAGACCAATATGTCTGTCAAGATAATAGATGAATGATTTATATTGGCCAGAAGAGTTACTTTCAAGATCTTCTACAAGTTCACGAAACATATCGGGAATTATTTCTTCTCTTCCTAAAGTAAAAATTGTTGCAGTAAGGTGCGGTTTATTCATGTCTACATATCTAAATGTATCTAAAACAAAATCTTTAGCAGCTTTTGGAGCACTGCTTTTAATAAGCGAATTTTTTAGGTCAGAGCTATCCAGTTCAGTGAGAAAATTTTCTATCTTTTTTGTGTCTGCGCCAGCTTCTTTCATGGCATGGTAATACATTTCGAAGTGGCTAAGATGTTGTCCAAACCCATCAATATCCGATTCTTCTGCAAGAACAATTTCATTTAACAACCTGGACAAGTTCCCATTAGGTTTTGGTCGCCAAGGAATTTCTACACAGGTAAATTCTTTTTGTAGTGACTTTAATACTGACATAAAGTCCCACACAGCAAAAACATGGTGCTCCATAAATAAATGTAAATGTTGTTCAGTTTTGATGGAGCTATATAAAATATGATTTTTTAAAATATTTCTTTCATCTTGCGTCTCATCAAGAATATTAAGTAGGTTGTTTTTAAGTAGTTTGAACATCGCTATTTATATTCATCTATGGTGGGGCATGTACATACAAGATTTCTATCACCATATGCATTATCTATTCTGCTTACAGGTGGCCAATATTTATGAGATTTTTGATGTTCAGATGGAAAAGCCGCTTCATTTCTTGTGTATGGATGATCCCAATTATCTGATGCTATTTGAATTGCTGTATGAGGAGCATTTTTAAGAGGGGATTCACTAAAATTAACACTGTCTTCAATCTCTTTTTTGATAGAAATAAGAGCATCACAAAATTGATCAAGTTCTCTTTTCGATTCACTCTCTGTTGGTTCTATCATCATCGTACCAGGCACTGGCCAGGACATAGTGGGAGCATGATACCCATAATCCATTAATCTTTTTGCGACATCCTCCTCATTAATACCATATTCTTTCTTTATTGGCCTGATATCAATGATGAATTCGTGCGCATTAAAATTGCTTTTTTCTCTGAAAAGAATATCGTAGTAAGGACTTAACCTTTCAGCCATATAGTTTGCATTTAATATTGCTATTTTTGTTGCTTCTGTTAAGCCTTTAGTATTTAGCAATGATATGTAAACCCATGAGATAAGAAGTATACTACTGCTTCCATAAGGCGCTGCTGATACAGGATTTATGGCGTTTTCATCATCGTTTGGAGTATTATATAAATGGGCAGGCAAAAACTTTGAAAGATGTTCTTTGCAAACGATTGGGCCCATGCCAGGTCCACCACCACCATGAGGTATACAAAATGTCTTGTGTAAATTAATATGCATAACATCTCCACCAAATTCTCCTGGTTTACAGAGTCCGACCATAGCATTTAAATTTGCTCCATCAATATATACTTGACCGCCATGGTCATGCACTATATCACAAGCTTCTTGGATTTCATTTTCAAAAATTCCATGAGTAGAGGGGTAGGTTAGCATTATGGCAGATAAATTTTCTGAGTGCAATTCTGCTTTTGCTTTTAGATCTTGCAGATCAATGTTACCATCTTGATCGCATAATATTATCTCTACTGACATACCAGCCATTATCGCGCTTGCAGGATTTGTCCCATGCGCAGATTCTGGAACTAAACAAATATTACGATGTTTTTCATTTCGACTAATATGGTAAGCTCTTATTACGAGCAATCCTGTGTACTCTCCCTGTGCTCCTGAATTTGGTTGTAAGGAGCAGTCATCGAAGCCTGTTAATATTGAAAGCCAAGATTTCAAATCATCAAAAATTTTCATATATCCCCCGACCTGCTCGGCTGGTACAAATGGATGAATATTACTAAACTCTGGCCAAGTTACAGGAATCATTTCTGTTGTAGCATTTAATTTCATGGTGCAAGACCCTAGAGGAATCATACTAGTGTTTAATGAAAG
>CENJ01062389.1_pt1 | contig 13583 bp, 7 predicted proteins | sample 356161 | NCBI WGS metagenome assembly CENJ01 (sample SAMEA2619531, study PRJEB7988) | marine metagenome | biome: marine biome (ENVO:00000447); feature: surface water layer (ENVO:00002042); material: "saline water (ENVO:00002010), including plankton (ENVO:xxxxxxxx)" | depth 5 m
CTCCAGGACAAATCCCATCTTTAGGCTCTTGTGAACAAGGCGGAGCAACCTCTACTTGCCATCCTGTAATCTTTGTGCCTTCCAAAGTAGAACGAAAAAAGACACCGCTATTCCCGTTAGCTTCTTGTTTGAACTCTAAATTCAATTCAAAATCATCATAAAATTTATCGGTAGACAGGTAGCCATATTCTTTGTCAGGACCGCTTTCACAAATTATTTGCTCGTTTTCGACATACCACTTTTCAGTTCCATGAATTGTCCAACCTTCTAGATTATTCCCATTAAAGAGAGAGGATTGACCATTAGAAAACAAGGGGATAATTGAGAGAATTAAAAATATAAATCTAAACATGATTTTTTTTTGATTAATTAATTTAAAAAAAAACACGCAGATAAAGAAATCTGCGTGTTTTAACTTCAGTAAGAACTAATTAACTACTAGTAGCCAGGGTTCTGAGAAAGTGATCCACCACTTAAGTCAATAGCTTGTTGTGGGATTGGTAATAGTGTATGCTTGTCTTGAAAAGCATTAACCTTTTGTCCAAAATTAGGAATAACACTAGCTTCAAACTCAAAATAATCGTTCATCGCATCTTTCGCATAACCTGGGTTTTGTCTGTTCCATCTTCTCAGATCAAACATCCGTTGCCCTTCCATTGCTGTTTCTAATCTTTTCTCGTGTCGAATAGCAGTAATGGCTGCATCTCTTGAAGCAAAAGTACTTGGGTAAGGCTCAACACTGTAGTTCGCAGCTGGACCTGAACCATCAATTGCTTGTATAGGTGTAGAATTTTTTGCTCTGTTACGAATCTGGTTAACATAATTTGTTGCCAAAGCTAAATCGCCTGTTTCAGCAGCCGCTTCAGCAGCAATTAACATAATACCCCCTAATCTCATAATGTGATAATTCAATCCAGATAGCTGTTCTCCCCAACCTCCAGTAGCTTGAGTAGTACCAGTTTCACTTGCTTGATATATATTCTTTTTGGGAAGGTAACCTCCAGATATATCAGCAAAGGTGGCTCGGATCCAATCCTTACCAATATGCACACCATATCCATTATAATCAATACCTCTTCTTCCAACAGTAAAGTCAACTCTTGGATCGAGCAATTCAGTTGTAGGAGTAAAAGGATCAGCAGAATTAACACCATAGTCAGTAGCTAATGGTGTTAGGTCTTGATAGTTTGTAATTGGTAAACCGCCTGCATCTACTCTAAATGAATTAAATAAGTCTTCAGTTGGCTGATAAAAACCACAACAAGACCCAAAAGGTCCAGGGTTAGGGAAATTTAAAGCCCCTACTCCGTTGGCGTTAAAAGACTGTCCTCCATCAGTAGTAAACTGAATTGCGAATATTGATTCAGAACCGTTTTCCCCTTTTGCCTTGAAGTTATCACCAAATTCAGCAAGAAGAGAATAAGGACCACTATCAATTACATTTTTTAATTGAGAGAGTGCATCCGCGTATTTACCCTGTTGAGCATATACTTTACCCAAAAAGGCTTTGGCAGCCCAACTCGTTGGACGTCCAGGTTCATTTTGTGTATTTGGCAATGCCGCAGCTGCAGCCTGAAGATCAGCCTCAATTTGACCCCATATATCACCAGAGTTAGGTTGATTAAACTCAGTAGCTTGATAGGCGGCTAAATCAATGTTAGGCACATTACCCCACATTCTTTGAATCTCAAAATTAAAATTCGCTCTCAAAAATAGGGCTTCTGCTTCTTGGGCAGAAAAATCACCCCCTTCAATACCTGAAATAAGGTTGAGTACTGCATTAGCACGGTTAACCCCCGCGAATAATACACCCCAACGGGCCATAAAATAACCATTAACTGGAGACCAGTTCATTAGCTCTACCTCTTTAAGGTCTGCTTGGTCATCATCTGTGCTTCCTTTGTGTGCATCGTCTGCCATGACATCCATTGTCCAGTTGTCGGCTGCACGGCCCCAACCGTTACCATATCCATGGTTTACCTCAGCACTTAAGGCAGAATACGCTCCCGTCAATAACAGGTTAACCCCTGTTTCATTTTGTAAAGCTGCATCACTTAGTGCGCCAACGGCGGGTGATGTTGTAAAGTCATCGCTACAAGCGAATACCACTAGCAATGTCAATAAATAACTTAATTTTCTCATTTGTATCTGTCTTTAAAATTTAATGTTTGTTCCTACTGTAAATGTTTTAGAAAACGGGTAGATTCTTCTATCTACTCCGAGATTCAAGTTGTTACCTTGAATAATTTCAGGATCGTAACCCGTGTAGTTTGTTATAGTAAATAAGTTTGTTCCTTGAACAAATATACGAATTGAATCAGTTCCAAGAGTTTGAGTTACACTGTCAGGAAGCATATAGCCTAACTGCAAGTTTCTTAATCTAAAGAAGGAACCATCTTCAACTAAATAGGAGTTGGGTGCTGTTTCTTCTAAAGGATAAGATGCTGAAAGTGCAGGTACATCTGTGTTTGTGTTCGATGGAGTCCATGCGTCTAAAACTGCAGTACTTCTGTTACCATTGAAAAACAATCCAAACTCAGTAAATACTTTGTTATAATTGTAAATATCGTTTCCTTGAGAACCATTAAAAAATGCTGCCAAATCAAAACCTTTGTACCCCAGATTTAGATTTAACCCGTAAGTGAAATCCGGATGTGGAGATCCAATTACATTTCGATCATCACCATCACCATCTGTATCACCTCCAAATACCATCCGTCCATTTCCGTCGAGACCAGTAACTTCTCTACCATAGAATTCTGCTAACTCACCACCTACTGAAGTACGATTAATTTCTCCGTTTCTTGTACCAGTTGATCCAAACACAGGCGCGTCATTCAATAACGAAACAACTTCATTTTTGTAATGAGACAAGTTAAAGCTTACGTCATAAGTCAAACCACTAGTAGTAGCATCACTATACCCTAAGGATAAATCAACCCCTGTATTTTTTATATCTCCTAGGTTTACCAAAGGAGCTGTTGCATCAATAGCGGTCGAACTAATCAAACTAATATTTCTTGCAATCAAATCCTTTGTCTCTATTTGGAAAAATTCAGCAGAAATTGAAAGCTTGTTATCCAACATACCTAAGTCAACTCCAAAGTTAGTCGTCTCGGAAGTTTCCCATTTTAAGTTTGGATTTCCAACTTGTGAAATGATAGCACCTTGTGAATTAGCGCTGTCATTGAAAGAATAGTCAGCTAAGGATTGATTCAGAGATGAGATATTAATAGTTGGATTGTCGGATGGCAACGATTGGTTACCTACCTGTCCCCATGATCCTTTAATTTTCAAATAATTAACAATTCCGCCAGTAGGGAAGAAATCTTCTTTGCTAACATCCCATCCAGCACTGAAGGAAGGGAAAGTCTGACTTTTAAATTCTGAGAATCTTGAAGTTTCATCATTTCTTACAGTTACAGTAAGAAAATATTTGTCTGCGTAACTATAATTAACATTTGCGAAATATGAAAATAATGTATTGTATCCATCAAAAGCGTAGTTTACAAAAGGAAGTCCAGAACCATTATTCAACAAGTAGAAGGTAGGGTCTTCGAATAAATACCCTTGAACCTGGACACCATTACCTTTATTACTAGTTTTTACTGATTCAACACCCGCCAAAGCGTTTACAGAATGTGATCCAAAGTCCGCAGTATAATTAAGGGTTGTTGTCCAGTTCCAATTATATGAAGTTTGATTCTGTTCACTTAAAGTCTGAGTAGAAATTGGCTCTCCATGTTCAGGGTCCAATGAAGTAAATTGTCTCGCATCAAAGGTATTAAATCCTCCAGCAATAGTTGTTTTGGCTGTGAGTCCATCCATGATATCATAAGCTGCGTAAACATCTCCTATCAAATTAAATCTCTTAAAATAGTCGTTACGAGTCCGATAAAGCTGTGCGGCTGGGTTTCTAGTATTACTCAAACCAGGTCCCGCAACACCGGTATATTCTCCATTAGAATCTCTAACAGGTAAAAGGGGAGTCATTCGAAGGGCACCTTCGATAGATTCATCAATACCTGGTTTGGTATTTGTGTAAGATACATTGATGTGTTGTCCTACTCTGAACCTATCCTTTATCTTAGCTTCTGAGTTGAATTTTATATTGGCTCTTTTAAAACCAGTTTGATTCATAACCCCTTGACGATCAAGAAACCCAAGACCAAGATAGTAGCGAGACGACTCGTTACCATTTGCTATCGAGAATGATGCATTGGTTACAGGAGCATCCTGAGTAACTGCATCGATCCAGTTAGTTCCGCCTGGTGCGACTGGTGCTGAGAATCCTTCAGTACCAAACTGAATAGGATCGTAAGCAACAACTCTAGCATATCCTAGAATTGAAGAAGGTACAACTGGACTTGCTCCGCTTCCATATTGAGGGTGACTAGGAGTAACTCCATCATTATTGTAGCTATCCCAAATCATTTGACCGTGCTGTTGTGGATTAAGCATGTCTGGTGAATTAGAAATTTGAGAAACACCAGTGTAAAAATCAAATGAAACTTTTGCTTTATCCATGTTGTAACCTCCACCTTTTGTAGTGATAATCACAACACCGTTGGATGCACGAGCACCATAAATCGCAGCAGCTCCATCTTTAAGGACGTTCATCTGCTCGATATCAGTTGGGTTGATATTATTAAGTACAAGTGGATCGTCTGTTTGAACACCATCTATAATGTAAAGCGGATTGGTATTATTACTGGTACCAAAACCACGAATATTAATTTTAGGAGCCTGTCCAGGATTTCCACTGTTAACCACTTGAACTCCTGCTACACGACCTTGCAAGGTCTCAGCAGCATTTACTACTGGGGTTTTTACAGCATCATCCATGTTGACAACCGCAACAGATCCAGTTACACTACCTCTAGTTTGCGTACCATAACTAGTTACAATGACCTCATCTAGTTCGTTGTCAGATTCCAACATTACCATGATTTGATCTTGATCTCCTACAGCTACATCTTGAGATGCAAATCCTATAAAAGATACAACCAAAACATCCTCTGGCCCAGCTTCAATGGAAAAGTTTCCATCAAAGTCAGTAGAGACACCTGATGTTGATCCTTTAACTAAAACAGTGGCACCGGGTAGTGGGCCATCTTCACTTGAAACCGTTCCGTTAACGGTTTGTGCATACACTGACCCCACAAATAGAGTTGCCATAAACAAAGTCAGTGATAATAGAAAATTGTTTTTCATTTTTAATTTGGTTTATTTTTTGCGGTGTTAAATTATAAAAATTTGTTAAAAATATTAACACTTTCGAAAAAAATGGGCTGTTTTTTTGTTAGTATCGTAACATTTTGACAAATACAGATTAACAAAAACTTAACCTCAAAGCAGTATTTATAAGGGTTATCCTTACATTTATAATTCAAAATTTGGTACTCCACAAAACAGTAAAAATCTAAAAATTATGGTATTTTCACGGCTGAAAAAAAGAATTTATGAAGGTTTTTGGAATGATAATGAAGTGTTTTTTTGTTCCTTTTCTACTCTTTAGTGTTTTAATTACTTCCTGCATGGGTAATCAATCAAAACTTTTTGTGTCTCTAAAGCCAGAGAATACTGGGGTTTTGTTTAACAATCATATTGAAGAAAATGATTCCATCAATATCTTAGATGAGGAATATGTTTTTAACGGCGGAGGAGTCCTTGCAGCTGATTTTGACAACAACGGTCTTGTCGATCTTTTTTTTACTGGTAACCAAGTTAGCAATCGTCTTTACTTAAATAAAGGTAATTTTCAATTTGAAGATATTAGCTCCCAAGCACAGATTGAAGCCAAAAAACAGTGGGCTACAGGAACCACATATGCCGATATCAATGGCGACGGCTATTTGGATATATATGTATGTACGGCCATGTATAAAGGTAATCGAAAAAATCTCCTTTATATCAACCAAGGACTACAACCCGACGGGGCGTTACGATTTGAAGAATCTGCTGAAGCTTATGGGGTGGCCGATACAGGTAACAGTATGGGAGCCGCTTTTTTTGATTATAACAGAGATGGTTTACTCGACTTATATGTTCTAAATAACGAACAGAGCAAAATCCTCCCCCTTACCTATCGAAAAAAAGTTACAGATGGCACTGCTCCTAGCAACGACCGATTATATAGAAATAATGGCGATGGTACCTTTTCAGATGTGAGTCTTGAGGCTGGTATCAATATTGAAGGTTTTGGCTTAGGGATTGGGATTGTCGATGTTAATCAAGATCAATGGCCTGACCTGTTTATTGCCAATGACTACATCACCAACGATCTCTTGTATGTAAATAATGGTGATGGGACCTTCACCAATCGTGCAGCAGACTATTTAAAACATCAAAGCATGTTTTCTATGGGGGTGGATGTCGCTGACTTTAACAATGATGGTTACAAGGATATTATTTCTTTAGACATGTTGGGAGAATCCAACTATCGAAAAAAAACTACCATATCCTACAGCAACTATGAAAAAGTAATTTTAAATCGGAAATGGAATTACGAAACCCAACACTCTCGCAATATGTTGCATTTGGGCAATGGGAATCAACAGCCTCTGAGTGAGGTAGGTATGTTAGCTGACATTTATCAAACCGATTGGAGTTGGGCCCCTTTATTTTTTGATGCTGATAACGACGGAGATAAAGACTTGTTCATTACTAATGGCTTCCCTCGAGACATTACGGATAAAGATTTTTCCGATTTTCGACAAAGTGTTGCACGCTTTGTGTCCTCAGAAGTATTGTTGGATTGCATTCCGGTTGTTAAGCAAAAAAACTATGCCTATCAAAATAATGGATCCTTAACTTTTGAAGATGTTGGAGACGATTGGGGAATTGGGATCCCCTCTTTTTCCAATGGTGCTGTATTTAGTGACTTGGATAATGACGGCGATTTGGATTATGTTGTTAATAATATCAATGACCCTGCATTTATTTTCGAAAATAAAGCAACAGCCAATGGAAATCGTTTTTTGAGCCTTGAGCTTTCAGGACCTGCTAATAACCCAACAGGCATTGGCGCGCAAGTTGTGGTTCGTACAGAAAACAATCAATTTCAAACGCATACTAATTATCACACTAGAGGATATATGTCAGGAGTGGACAAACGTATACATTTTGGTTTAGGAGCGTTAGACACCCTTCCTCAATTGGAAATTCGATGGCCCGACGGTAAGTTTGAAATCAAAAGTCAAATCCCGACCAATCAATTTGTGACATTGGACTATAAAGATGCTAAAGAGAATACCTCCCCTCTTTCATTTCCTTTAGGTCCACTGAACATTTCTCAAATATCATTTAAGGCTGCGGAGGAAAAACTCGGGCTCAACTACAAACACAAACAAATTGACAAAGCCGATTTTCACATCCAACGTTTACTGCCCAGAAAACTTTCAGAAAATAACCCTAAAATAAGCCCAATAGATGCCAATGGAGACGGAAGAGAAGATTTTGTAATTCACGGTTCAGATGGACAGAGCCCTTTATTATTTACACAAGATAAAACAGGAAAATTCTCTTCCACTCCTTTATTTGATATGGCTAGTATTGAAAAAGCCACAATTGATGACCACTTAGTATTTGACATCGAAAAGGATGGCGATGCAGACTTACTATTCCTTTTCAACTATGACGATTACAGAAATAATAATTATTATGGTAAAATTATAGCGCTTAAAAACAATGGGAAGGGGGACTTTGAAAAAGACCATACTCTCTTCCCAACACTAAATTCTCAGGTTCATCTATTAGAATCGATAGATGCCAATAATGATGGTCAATTGGATTTGTTTGTAGCTGGGAAAACTAAAATTCAAAGTTATCCCTTTGCAGATCCTTCTTATTTTTTTGAAAACAACGATGGTGTATTTGAGAACAAAACCGAAAAAGTTTTTGGAACAGATAATCCTAAAGGCGGTATCAATACAGTAGTCGCAACGGACTTCAATCAGGATGGATATTCTGATTTAATTGTGGGTAGTCCATTCTACCCGCTTCAATTCTTTGAAAATGATAAGCAAGGGCGTTTAAACTCATCGACTCCTGAAGTATTACAAAGCATAAGTGGCTGGTGGCAAACCATACATGCAGTAGATTATGACCAGGATGGCGATACAGATTATCTGATTGGGAATCTTGGTCAGAATAATCCTTTCAATATCTCAAAGGAGTATCCTATCACCCTAGTCGTAAATGACTTAGATAACAATGGGTTCAATGAACCCATATTGTTTTCTTACAACAAAGACCAAAAGGGTAACTTCAAACAGTATCCTGTAACATTCTGGGGGAATTTAAATCGACAAAGCCCATACTTTCGAAAGAAATTTAATACTTACAGAGCTTTTGCTAGTGCAGATATTAATCAAATATTGACTCCTGAAGAACTTCAATCCTCCACACAACTAAAAATCAATTCTGACCAAAGTTTTGTTTTAGAAAATAGAGGAGAAGAAAAATGGGCTATTAATCCCCTCCCCATAGAAGCCCAGTGGGCACCCATTTATGGGTTTGAAGTATTTGAAGAAAATAATGGAATGGAAATTTTATTAGTTGGAAATGACTTTGGAAATGAACCTTTTATAGGGCCTTTAGATGCTTTTTCAGGTCTCCACTTGAAATGGAATCTAGACCAATTTGAAATTATACCCAAAGCAGTTTCCCGATTTGATGTGCCAGGGAACGCACGCGATATCGAAAAAATTGAATCATCTGTGGGGAATTCCCTTTTATTGGTTTCTCAAAATAATGGTAAACTATTGGCCTTCGAAAAACTCAATTAGAATAAATACGATAGAGTCCTTCTTGCGCCACCGAAGCTATAAGGTTGCCTGAAGCATCGAAAATATTTCCCCGAGCAAAACCCCGAGCATTAGAGGTGCTTGGACTCTGTAATACAGACAACAAACCCTTGGCTACTTTCAAAGGGCGGTGAAACCATAAAGCGTGATCCAAACTGGCCATCATCACTGCTTTCTTTCTTAAAACTTCCTCATGAGGAAGAGACATAGCTGCCATTAATCCAAAATCTGAAATAAAAGCTAATAATTGTTGCTTTTGAGGAGTTGAATATGACTCCCAACTAGGTGATTGGGTCCAAAAATTTACTTGTGACAATCCGCTTTCCAATATTTCTTTTCCCAATGGGAAAAACTGAAAAATCTGTTCAATTTCCATACCCTTTAAGATTGTATTTCCCCGATCCATTTCTTTGGATTGTTCCAGGCTCTTAAAGTCATCCAGGGTTGGAGGATTAAAGTCAGTTATGCGTTCCTGATGAGAAACCCCTGCTTCTTCAATTTGAAATGAAGCAGCTAGAATGAAAATGGTTTCATTTTTTTGCTTGGCAATCACTCGCCGAGTTGTAAAACTTCCCCCATCGCGAATGATATCAACTTCATAGACCACCGGTTTTGAAAGGTCTCCCCCAAGTATAAAATAGGAGTGCAATGAGTGAGCAAAACGGTCTTCAGGGACCGTTTGATAAGCTGCGTGGAGAGCTTGTGCCAAGACTTGACCTCCATATACCCGACCCCAAGGAGTAAAAATATTCTGTCCAACAAAGCGGTTTTCTCCTAAGGGCTGTAATTCAATTTTTTTAAATAAAGAGGCTAGTGTTTTCATATTGTACTTGGAGTGTAAAGGTAATCGATTCCATCTGCAATGCTGCAGTGATTTTGTAATTAGCGGGGAAGAATTTAATGCTTTAAGGTTTTTTTCTATATTGTTTAAAATTCAATTAATGAACACTCGTCTGCTTATTTTACTGCTTTTAACTATACTAACAAAGGCATGTACTAACCAGACTAATTCACCGAATATTCTGCTTATTCTGACAGATGATCAAGGATATGGAGATTTGGGTTTTCATCGAAATACTTTAATTGAAACCCCTGAGTTGGATCGGTTTTTCAAAACAGGAATATCCATCCCCCAATTTTATGTAAGCCCAGTTTGTGCCCCAACCCGTGCCAGTATTCTTACTGGTCGTTACTACCAGAGAGGCGGAGTACATGGGGTGACCAGGGGGCGCGAACGTATGCGGGTGGAAGAACAAACCATGGCCGATCTATTCAAAGAAGCGGGTTACCGTACTGCTATTTTTGGAAAGTGGCACAACGGTGGAAACCATCCTTATCATCCACTATCGCGAGGCTTTGATCACTTTACTGGTTTTGCCTCTGGTCATTATTCTAATTATTTTGATACGACAATAGAGAAAGATGGAAACCCCTTTCATACCAAAGGCTACTTACCAGATATTTTTACTAATGAAGCCATTGAATTTATGGCCGATAAAAAAGCTCAAAACAAACCCTTTTTCTGTTTTCTCACCTTTCAAACGCCACACACTCCTTTGCATGTTCCCGATACTTATTTCGAAAAATACAAAGCAAAAGGTATTGACGACTTTACCTCCGCAATTTATGGAATGTGTGAAAACATAGATGATAATGTAGGGCGAATACTAACTCAGCTTAAAGAACTTGAACTGGAAGAAAATACTATTGTCATCTTCCTTACAGACAATGGCCCGTTAACGGTCCGCTACAATGACGGATTGAAAGGTCGCAAAGGAACGGTTGACGAGGGTGGCGTTCGCGTTCCTTTTGGAATTCGTTGGCCCGGGACCCTAGCGAGTAACAAGATATTAAAAGGAGCATGGACACATATGGATATACTCCCTACGTTGCTAGAACTTACTCAGGTAAATGTCAAACCTAAAAACCCATTGGACGGAACTAGTTTTGCCCCTAGTCTCAAAGGGGAAAATCAACAACTCAATCGAACCCTATTTGACAATTGGGGTGGAAGGGTTCGCCTTCTGCGAGATAGCTTACTCCTTACCCATGATGGCCTTTACGATCTTAAAAACGATCGAGCTCAAAAAACTAATTTAATGGAACGGCTTCCCAACATTAAAAATCAACTTCAGAACGAATTTGAAGCATGGGAAACAACTCTGCCTGCAGACCCTGAAATTCTCCCCTTTCAGCTGGGCTTACCCAATAACCCCTCAGTAGTATTAGAAGCCAGTCAAGCCATATTGCAGCCTCCTTTTGAATTTCGAAAAGACCGAAAACATACGGGAATTGCCTACCACAGTTTACATGGTTGGGCTCATGACTGGATCGACCATTGGACAAAATCTGAAGCCTATGCTTTATGGAGAATTGAGGCAAAAAAAGAAGTAGCCTACGAGGTGTACTTCGAATATGGTCTCGATCCCAAGAACAAATACCCCCAATTGGAATTGACCGCCAAAAATCAGAAACTTAGTATTGACCAACTCCCTGTTTTCGAACCAATTGCCTTACCTGATTATGACCGGGTCCCTCGAACTCAAGAAGCGCCTGCAATGCAATGGAAAATTCATAAAGTTGGCGAAATGACTTTCCCAAAAGGGCGTTACTCGCTTCAATTAAAATCCCTTGCTATAGCAGGTGAAAAATCAATAGAATTAAAATCAATCAGATTGAATCCTAAACTTTAACGTAAATGCCCACAAGAAGAAAATTCATCCAAACTACATCGCTAACTGCATTAAGCCCATTCATATTGAAGGCCATTTCAACCAATCCTCTCAGCGGAACTCTGAGAGCCAGCTTGAATCCTGGCGCCATAGGGCTCCAATGTAACCCAAAGTCCTTATTGAATTATGCTAAAACATTTGGATTTAAAGCCATTAGTCCACTTTTGAATGATTTGCTGTCATTTACAAAAACTGAAAAACTCAACTATTTAGCAGAAATGAAAGATCTTGGTATTGTCTTTGATGCAGGGGGCCTTCCAATCCAGTTTCGAACGACTGAATCCGAATTCCAACAAGGCCTAAAGTATCTTCAAACTAACATTGAAGCTATTGCCAATCTAAAGATACCCAGTTTTGTTACTTGGGTCATGCCTACACATCCGAGTTTGACATATTTGAAAAACTTTGAATTACACCGAAATAGACTACAGCAAGTTGCCCAAGTATTGGGCTCAGAAGGACTTCGTTTAGGCCTAGAATATGTTGGTCCTAAGACATTGATGGTGCGAAATAAATACCCTTTTCTACATACTATTTCAGGATTAAGAGAACTAATTGATGCCATCAAAAGTGACAATATTGGCTATCTCTTAGATAGTTTTCATACCTACTGTGCAAAAGATGAAAATAAGGATCTGGATTTTCTTGAGCTTAAGGACATTGTTTCTGTTCAAATAAACGATGGTGTTCTTAACCGCAATCCAGATACTCAGCTCGACCAAGAAAGAGAATTGCCCGGGGATAGCGGGCTTATTGATCTTAGAAGTTTCTTGAACCTTTTACAATCAAAAGGCTATGTTGGACCCGTGAGTGTGGAGCCTTTCAATCGATCAATCAACAAGATGGAAGACCTCCCAAAATTAAACCGTGTTCGCAGGTCCTTACAGAAATTTGGGATATAATAAAACCCTCCGAAAGGGAGGGTTTTATTCTAAAGAAAAAATTACTTATTCTGCATTAAGGAATATAAATTTATTGAAGGCCACTCGATATTTCAAATCGCGAAGCTTCATTAGGGATTTTAATGCACCCTGCGCATTCCCTGAAGGAGAAGACGCCCCTCTTAGGAAATCAGAATATTTGTCATACCAATCAACAGTAAAGTGAGTCCAAGCTACATCAGTCCCATAATTGTCAATTCGCTTTGCAAGTGACCAGCCTTTTCTTAGGGATCCTGAGGGGATACTTGGAGTAAAGGTTTTTTCCAAGTCTTCAAAAGCCTTGTCTTTACCGTGTTTTACTTTCATCATGTTTAGCACTGCAACATCTGGGTAGGTAGTAACCCCCGCTTGTAACACTTCAGCAACATTAACCAATTGAGCTTCAAATACAATTTCACGGTTCTCGCCAATCATTTTTGGTATTTCTCTGGCATGTTCTTCTGTTAGGTTGGAGAGTCTTTCCGGCCAGCCTTTCCAGTCATAATCTTCGTCTAATTTATCAATATCATAGACCGAAACAACCAAATGCGTATAATCAGCCTGTGCGGCACCAATAACTTTCCACACATGCCAGCCCACGATTCTTCCATCGTCTATCAATTGTTGATTGACGGGTTGAAAATACGTCTTTAGATGGTCGTCATACAAGCCTGGATCTTTTGCATTGACAAAAGCAAAGTCAAATGCAATTTGCTGCGCTGAAAGACTTGCTGCAATAAGAGTTAGGAATAAAAAAAAATACTTTTTCATTTTAATTTAGTTTATGATTTAAGCATAAATATACTATTCTATGTTAGAATACAAATAAAGGAGTCAAGAGTTAAATTGCAAAAAATAAAATTCTAGTTTCTTTGTGTACTTCTAATCGTTTGAATTAATGCTAGTGTATGCTTTACCTGTTCTGTAAGTTGTTCATAAGCCTTATTGGCCAAAATATCTTTGCTAATTAATTTCGAACCCATCCCCACACAATGAGCCCCAGCCTCAAACCATCCCTGCAGATTGGCCTCTTCTGTTGAAACTCCACCCGTAGGCATAATCGAAGTCCACGGCTGAGGTCCTTTAATAGCTTTTACAAAGCCCGGCCCGTAGGTGCTTCCAGG
>CENJ01117465.1_pt1 | contig 13582 bp, 12 predicted proteins | sample 356161 | NCBI WGS metagenome assembly CENJ01 (sample SAMEA2619531, study PRJEB7988) | marine metagenome | biome: marine biome (ENVO:00000447); feature: surface water layer (ENVO:00002042); material: "saline water (ENVO:00002010), including plankton (ENVO:xxxxxxxx)" | depth 5 m
CTCTACGCCTGAAGGCGCGCGCAAGCTGGTCAGCGAATTCGTAGGGACCGCCTTTTTACTTGCGACAGTTGTCGGCTCTGGGATTATGGGAGACAACCTCTCCGGCGGTAACGATGGGATAGCGCTGCTGGGCAATACGCTTGCCACGGGAGCCATCCTGGTGGTGCTCATTTTGGCTTTTGGCCCCATCAGCGGTGCGCACTTCAATCCTGCAGTAACGCTGGTGATGTACTTGAAGGGGGATGTCAGCGCCAGGTTATCAGCAGCCTATTGTTTGGTTCAGCTCGTTGGCGCCGTTACTGGGGTGCTACTGGCTCATGCGATGTTCGATTTACCTCTGCACCAGCTGTCTGAGACCCAGCGATACGGTGGGGGACAGTGGCTGTCAGAGGCCATCGCTACGCTAGGTCTGCTGATGGCCATTTTGCTAACAGGGCGAGTGAATGCGGGGGCCGTACCCTTTGCGGTTGGGCTTTATATCACGGCGGGGTATTGGTTTACCGCATCAACCTCATTTGCCAATCCTGCGGTGACGCTGGCTCGCAGCCTAAGCAATACCTTTTCTGGCATCGCGCCTGCCGACGCGCCGCTGTTTATACTGAGTCAATTTGTTGGGGCGGTTTTAGCATTCGGCCTGTATCGCTGGCTCTACTCAAAACCCGCTGATTAAAGATCGGGACAGGCATTTCGAAGGAATGATAGAGTAATGCTGCTCGAAGCGATCAAAAACAAGAATTCGAAGCGGGAGATTGGGCATGCTTTCCTATATATCAGCGACAGCTGAAGTATTTGCTTCTTTGGCGCTTATCATTTCCGTGATCTTCCTACTCAAGGAAGTGCGGTTAATGCGTGATTCGTTAAGTCATTCCGATTTCATGAACTCCGTGAACCGAAGTTCGGACAATATGCTGCGGATAACGGAAAACGAGTGTTTGCTTGCCACCATTCAGAAGATCAGCGTTTATCGAACCAAGAAGAAACGAAACCCCATGGAGCTTAGGGCGATTCTCGGGGCCCTAAACCCTCTCGAACGGGTGCGGTACTTCCACTTTCAGCGTAATGCCTGCCTGAATTGTGAGGTTTTCCTGGAGAGCGTTGACGCGGGCTATATCGATGCGGATCGCTTTACTATGGCCTTTGGATGGAGCGATGTTGACTTTGAAATCTGGCAGGAACTCGGGCTTGAAATCGGCCCTCGCTCCAAGAAATATTTCGAGGATCTTTGGGTTGCAATGCCCGAGGAGGATCAAGCCTCAGCGGCCTAAGGTTCAGCGGTTGAATTGCCCCCCAATAAAAGAGAAGAGAGCAAGGAAAAGAGCCGCGCATGCGGGCTCTTAAAACAACGGTGAGGGGCGCGAGGAGACTGATCTCAAAAAGACATGACGCGCAAGCGGCCCGGTGAGTGCCTGCCTTAAAGTTAGGGAGAGGTGTTTCAACCGCAGCGAATCCAGGCTTTAACGCTCGAGCCGGGCACGCCAAGGGAGCCATGCAAATCGACCGATCAAGAGTCGGGTTAATACTGCCAGCAGCAAGTAGGGTAGGCCGGCTATGATCGCCACGGCGAGCATATAGACCAGGGTCTGTATGAGATCCAGGTTTAGCGAGAACAGGAAATAAAAGGCTAAGAGATCGATCGCGACCAAATAGGCGAATCCGATCCATGAAATACCTAAACCAATACGTTCCACCATCCTTTCTCCAAAGTCCTACCTCCAGCCAGATTCTGGCAGAAACCAGAGGCGCCTCATAGGGTTGCCCCTTGAAAGTTCAGTGGCTTGAAGCGCTCAACCTCGCTGCCCCAGGGAGAATTCCCTGGGGCAGCGAGGTTGATCAGATAGCGGGCGTTTAGAGCCTGGAAAAATCGGGCACTAAGTCCGCGTCGTCTGACGCATAAAGGACCCATGAATCATACCTATCCGGGGTTTCGGTGCAGGTGCCAATCTTGCTGTATTCCGCGCGAAGGTCCCCGCCATTTTCCATAAAGTTCTCCGTGGCCTTGGCCATGTCTTCCTTACTTCGAGCCCATTCTCCCCAAATGTGGCTTGCCGCAACCTCAGCATGGGAAGCGTCAGTTGATCGACGATCAAAGTAGACGCCAGGATGATAGCCCGTGCCCTGTAGAGGAGAGGCTTCAATGAAGGCCTTATGACTCGGGAGAAAGGCTTCAAGCTCCTCCCTGCCTGCGTCTCCCTCGTAGGAACAGGTCCAGTAATGGCTGTAAAAGTATCCGGCATCCTGCGTTTCTCCAAAGGTGTCTGCGGGGACATGTCCAACAAAATCCCAGGCATTGCGACCGGCTGCATCGCAGTTAAGCACGCTGGCATACTTTTCCGCGAGGGCAGCGGCTTCCGCATTTTGGCTCCACTGGGCCCAGCCCGCGTCGGCCGCTTCCTTGGAGGTCCAGCCCAGCTCCCACCAGGCGGTGGGTCCAAATGTATTGGTTTCGCTCACAGGGCTGTAGAACCAACTGCCTTGAAAATCATCTGAAGAGATTAGGGTTCTCCATTCCGCCACCAGTGAGGTCATGCTCTCTGCGCTGTAATCCGGCCCTGTTTCGCAAGCCATAAATTCAATGAAATATTCCATGGCTGGCGCCTCGGCGCTCTCGACCACCATGCTTTCGGTGTCTTCTACTGCTGCCATGGGTTCTGGGGCTGGCGCCTCGTCGGGTTGGGGTGCTTGTTCAGCAGAGCAAGCTGCCAAGAGGGCGATCAGGAAGAGACATAAAGATTGGGGTAAAAATCGGTGAAGCATACGGGACTCCTGTTATTTTTCTATTGATCCGTTGTGAGAGCGTTGGCTCCATCCGCTAGTAAAGCATCCTTATGTGTCAAATATAAGTCCCTAAAATAGGCGAGACAGACCTCACTGATCGCGCAGACAGAGCACGTGATCGGTCTTGGCCCCGTCTATCCAACGTTTTGGTGGCTCCACTCATCCCGCCAGGGGTTTTTTCAAGAGTGATGAAAAAATGTACATGGCCACTCAAAAAAGACTTGAAATGCAAATGATAATGATTATCATTTGAACTCCTCTAAGGCCGCCTATGGAAGAAATCAGCCCGGCGGTACTAAAGAAGTCAGTCTGTGAGTAAACACAAAAAGGGTGACCTAATGTCTGTACATGTTAATTTTTCTCGCTTACTCGCGCCGTTGCTGGTCGCTCTAGTGCTTGTCTGCCCGCTCGCTTTCGCAGATTCGGCCCAGTCGGACGCACAGGCTAATGATGTGGTAGAGACGGTCGTAGTCATCGGCGAATACCTGTATTCGGACCAGGTTAACGCGCTCAAAACGCCGACGCCGGTGATTGACGTGCCCCAAAGCTTGTCTATCGTCACCTCGGATCAGATTGCCAAACAGGGGTTCACCAGCATTGGCGACATCATCACTTACCTGCCCGGCACCAACACGTCACAGGGCGAAGGGCATCGGGATGCCGTGGTGTTTCGAGGCATGCGGTCCACGGCAGATTTCTACATCGATGGCGCTCGTGATGACGTTCAATATTATCGGCCGCTGTACAACCTAGAACAGGTGGAAGTCCTTCGCGGCCCAAATGCGCTCTTCTTCGGGCGAGGTGGAACCGGGGGTATTCTCAATCGCGTCACAAAGAAAAGTTCTGTAGGGGAAAACTTTAGTCGGTTTAGAGCCAGTGCAGACAGCTTTGGTGAATATGATCTTCAGGTAGACGGCAATTTCACGACCAGTGAAAACGTTGCCGTTCGCCTGAATGCATTTTACGAAAGTCTTGAAAATCACCGCGATCACTATGATGGGGGTCGACTTGGGCTTAACCCAACGGCAAAAATTTTGCTAACGGACGCAACTACACTCGATCTCTCATATGAATATATCGATCATGAGCGCTTCATTGATCGCGGCATTCCTACGGGGTCCGACGGTCGTCCCGTGGAGGCCTTTGAAGAGATCGTGTTTGGAGACCCGACCCTCAATACAACCACCCTCCAGGCTCACTTGCTGCGCGCAACGTTAGCGCATAATTTTTCTGACAGCTTGAAAGGGAACGTGAGCGTCTTTTATGCGGACTACGATAAGCTCTACCAGAATTTTTATGCCTCGGCTTATGATCAGGCCGCGACGCCAGACCAAGTCACTCTGGATGGCTATTTGGACACGACTCAGCGCCAGAATGCGATGCTCTCAAGCAACCTAATACAGGAGCTGTACACGGGCGCATTGGCGCATACGCTGATTCTTGGTCTGGAATACATTGACACCTCGTCGGACCAAGATCGCTTTAATGCGTTTTGGGATACCAACTCAGACGATACGGAGATTTTCAGTACTGCTCGCCCCCTTGGCCTCGTCGGGGGCAGCGGGATCAATGCATCAGGTGTCACCACAACAAACAGCTTTGCGGCTGATCTGAATGATGATACGCGCGTCGGGATTGAGGTATTTTCTGCCTACATTCAGGATGAAATCGCGGTTTTAAATCAGCTGGATATTATCCTTGGCGCTCGATTCGACAGTTTTGAGATCGACGTCCTCAATGTGATTGCAGATGAAGCACGAAGTAGAACGGACTCAGAGATCTCACCGCGTTTTGGTGTGGTGTATAAGCCCGATGAGGATATTTCAATTTACGCCAGCTACAGCGAGTCCTTCCTGCCCAGGAGTGGCGAGCAGTTCGCGAATATTAACGCGCCTAATGACGCATTGGACCCAGACAGCTTTACCAATACAGAGATCGGGTTGAAATGGAATGTGGCTCAGGGTCTCAACCTGACGCTTGCGGCCTTCGAGATCGAACAAAGTTCTCCTCAGGCCGCTGATGACGATCCCTCCACTCTCGACGTCATCGACTCAGAAATAACTGGCTTTGAGGCCCAGCTCCAGGGACGGGTATCGGATAAGTGGTTTCTGTCGGCAGGATACAGTTATCTAGACGGCGAAGTGGTGGATCTTTCTGGGCCCACTGGCAGAACGCCCCGTGAGCTGCCCAGCGATATGCTCTCCCTTTGGAACAATTACCAGGTGACGGATAACCTTGGGTTGGGCTTGGGTCTGACCTACCAGGGTAAGAGTTATATCAACAGCAGCAATAGCGCGATGCTGCCGAGCTTCACTCGCATTGATATGGCGGTCTATTATTCGGTATCCGACAAGCTGACGGTGCAGCTTAATGTCGAAAACCTAACGGACCAGCTCTATTTCCCCAACGCGCATAGCACTCACCAGGCGACCGTTGGGGCGCCTCTCAATGCGCGTCTGACCGTCAGCCGGCAGCTTTAGCCCTAGGGGGCAGGATGAATGGGTGGGCGCTATGCCGAAGACCGCCAGGTCGGGCGCCCACCGAATGAATGCTCATGCCGGCACGGGGCGCTCGCCCCTGATCGTGATTCTGTAGCCCAAGCGGGTTTCCGGAAAATAGTCAAAGGAAGCATAGTGCTGCACGCACCGGTTGTCCCAGAAGACCACCGTATTAGGCGCCCAGCGGACGCGACACTGTATGTTCACGGCGTAGGCGACATGATCATAAATCATGCGCAGAATGGCACGGCTTTCGAACGCCCTGAGTCCGTTTATGTTACTCACGAATCCCTCATTAACAAAAAGCGCTCGACGCTGGGTGAGCGGATGCACCCGAACCATGGGATGCGCTGTAGTGGGTAGCTCGTCGTACTTCTTAGCGCCACTGGTATAGAGATAATGCGCCCGCGGGGTGTGATTGGCCGTTAGACCCAAGATAAGGCGCTGCAGTGGCTCGGAGAGCTTCTCAAAGGCCTGGTACATGTCAGCAAATAGGGTGTCCCCACCCGCACTTGGCGTCACCTCTATGCGGAGCATGGATAAGCCTGGAGGTTCTGGCTCGTTGGATACGTCCGAGTGCCATAACTCACCTGCGGCATATTTGCTGTTGCCGTCGGCTTTGATGGGAATCAGCTCCTGTCGCATGCCCTCAGGGGCATTGGGTTTCAGCAACGGTTCGCCCAGCCGATGTGCGAAGTCCGCCTGCTGTTCCTGGGTCATGTTCTGATCCCGCACGACAACGATGCCTCTCTCAGCGGCTAACTGCTGCAGCTCGATCAGTGCCGCATCAGAGAGTTCAATGAGCTGGATACCCGGCTCGAGTTCTGTGCCAAATTTTGGCGTGATGTTTTTCGCGTTCAGCACGGTTTCTTGTTACCCCCTCTGCCTAACCCACACCTGCTGCCGAGCTACTCTCAGGATTGGCGCTACTGCCAGAATCGTTCGGATTTTAGCCAGGCTCGAATTGGATAGAGTTCGCCTGTGAGTGCATCCGATGCCGGGGTCGCAAGAAAAAGCGCTAGGTCCGCTACGTTCTCTGGATCCGGTGTCAGCTCAAGACGAGGTATTGGGTTGCCCTCGTCGTCGTGAGCGGGCGGAATGATGCCGTGGCCTTTGAGTTCATCCGTGGCTATGAGGCCCGGCAAAATGCAGTTCACGTTAATATTGTGCTTGGCCCACATAAAGGCCAGGTTGTTGGTAAGGGAAATGACTCCAGCCTTCGCTGCGGAATAATGTAGCTGATAAGGATTGCCCTTGCTCCCGGCCGTGGAAGAAACGTTAATGATCTTGCCGGAACCCTGCTTAATCATTTGTTTGCCGGCCGCCATACAGGGGATAAAGACCCCCGTCAGGTTTTGGTCCACTAACTCACGCCATTCATCTAGAGGCGTCTCTTCTGCCAGGTGACTGCGTCCCCAGCGGCCAGCATTATTTACCATGATGTCTAGAGCGCCAAACGTCTCGACGGTTTCCGACACCATGGCGTGCACCTGCTCTTCATCCGTGATGTCGACGGCAATGGCTATCGCGCGCTGGCCCTTGGCGTTAATTTTGGCAGCCTCTGCTTCAATCTTATCCCTGCTTCGGCTGGCAATAACAACGTTGGCCCCTGCGTCGGCATAGGCTTCAACCATGGATCGCCCGAGTCCTCCTGCGCCGCCGGTGATGATTGCCGTCTTTCCCTCTAATGAAAACCTAGACATGACCCTTCCCCTCAAACTCTCTGTGGGCGAAGCAAAAAACAGGCGTTTCGCGCGTTGTTTGCTGCTGTTGAATACAGCGAACGACTATGCCGCCTGGCTCGGTCGGTGGCGAGGTGGGTAATCGCCCAAATCACCCATAATTTGCTTCAGGCGCAGCGCTAAATTGGGGGGTAGTGGGCATCAATTGACATTGACGGTTCTGACGGGTCGTTAGTTAATGAGACCACACGAATAGGGAGGATAGGCTATGGGACAGGTTTATTGGTCATGGGAAGCTGAGGTCAAGACGGGCGAACTAGAAAATTTCAAAGCCCAGGTGGTCAAGGCTTGGAACGCGGTAGCCGAAGCTGATGCTCAGACCCTGGAAAATCAGTGGGTGGTGAATGAGAGCGGCGACGCGGTGAAGGTGTATCAGCGATTTACTTCTGCGACCGCAGCCTTTGCCCAATTCGCGGCCAATGACGGGTGGGGCAAGCTAGACGACTATCTGAACCCAACGGGTATGTTTGTGTGTGGCGATTACGGCACCGAGCTGGATTTCTTGCGCGAGCATGGAGCTGTCTTTATGCTCGACCTATAGCACTTGCTCCAACGGTCAGTCTTTCCATCTGACAGGAACCCATCTATGACAAAGAAGCTTATGCCTGATGCTGTGGCGTCGGTGGTGCCAAGGGACGTGGCCCTTGGGCTGACTCAGGCTGAAGATGTGGCATTCCCGCTACGCTGGGGAATCCTTGGCGCCGGTGAGATTTCTCGTCAGTTTGTTCGCTCCTCTCGGGAATGTGCTGGTGCGACGATGGCGGCGGTTGCGGCCCGATCCGAGGAAAAGGCGAAGGCCTTCGCAGCCGCTCACGGCGTTGGGAGAGCTTATGGCGGCTACGCAAATATGCTGGCTTCTGATGAGGTGGACATCATCTATGTGGGTACTCTAGACGCGCTGCACAAAGAACACTGCCTAATGGCCCTGGAGGCAGGCAAGCATGTGCTATGCGAAAAAACCTTGGCGCAGAGCGCCGAGGATGCTCGAGAAATGTACGCCACAGCAGAACGCAATAATGTGATGCTCCAGGACGGGGTATGGACGCGCTTTTTTCCGGCGGTAGAGCAGGCGCGTGGCCTGATTGAGGCGGGAGCCATTGGCGATGTGGTCATGGTGCAAGCGGACTTCGACATGCTGTATACGATCCAGGCAGCGACGCTGGCCTTCGGCGCAGAGGCAAAACCCATCAACGTCCAGGCCAGCGGGAGGGTAGGTGGACCTGGCGGGGCGATGTTGGAATTCGAAAACAACCGATTTGCCAACCTGACGTTTATTGCCTTTCCCAGCGAGTTTCCAGAAGTCACGGAAATCACGGGAACCAAGGGGCGAATTACGCTGGAGCAGCCAGCCCATTGCCCCACCGCGATCACGGTACGCATACCGCCGGCTACCCCGTCTCGGTATAGGGGTGGGAATACGCCATCACCCATGCAGCGGTTTGAGTACCCTTTACCAGAGGCCATCAGTCTGCCCGGCGCCTTCCCGAATCAGCAGGGCTTTTACTATATGACAGAGGCCATCCACCGTTGTTTGGCTGCCGGCCTGCGAGAATGCCCGCAGTTTAATCAGGCTGAGTCCCTGCATTTGCTTGAGCTGATTAGCACCATCAAGGCCCAGCGAACAGATGGTTCAGCTTAAGCTGGATAAAGGCGACTCCTGGTGCGTACAGACTCATCCAGTAACGCACCACTGCCTCTCGCGAGCCGATTTTTTAGTCAGCGGCTTTTCGGGTCGCGGCCTCAGGGGGGCTTTGTTCGATACCGTAGACGGCTCTCTCGAATGCGCCGAGTCCCTGAATCGACGCGTCGTCAAAAAAGGGCAGCACCTGGGTAGCGAAGATACCGAAGCGTTGCTGCTTGGGGTCAATCCAAAAATAGGTATTGAAGAGGCCTGCCCAAGACCCCGAACCTGGAGAACGACCATTGGGGGTGCCCTGAGGATGAAGTAGCAGTCCCAGGCCAAACTGAGCGGGCGCACCAAAGCCCATGGTGATATCGTTCGTGAACACTGGGTTCTGGGACTTTGCGTCCCCTACGGACAGATCAGCAGTTTGATTTTCAAACATTTGGTCTACGGTCTTCTTCTGTAAAATACGTGCGCCATTGATTTCGCCCCCCGCGAGCAAAGCCTGTAGTAACGTTGCGTAGTCGGGTAAGGATGCGTAAAGATTGCCACCACCACTGTAATGTTCCGAGCTGAATTTAGGCGCTGCTGAGGGCGAGGAGAAAAATGGGATCTCAACCAGATCGCCGGGTGTGAAAAGCGAGAGGAACCGCAAAACTAAGTTGGCGCTGTCTCGGGATAAGATGTGAGCGGTTCGATCTAGTTTGTCCTCGGGAATCTCGTAGAACGTATCCGCCATTTGCAGCTTTGAAAAAATGTTGCTCTCGAAGTACCGCGCAAGAGACTGACCGGAGACCTCCTCTACGATGACGCCAAGCCAGTCCGTACTGATGCCATATTCCCATCGTGTCCCTGGCTCGGAGGCCAGGGGCGCGTTATTGATCATCTCTAGTTCGGTTGTGAAGTCACCGGTTATGCCCTGGTCCTCAGCGATTTGGGCATTCTGGTTCCACATACTGTAGACAAAACCGGAAGTATGGCTCATCAACTCTCTGATCGTCGGGCGGCGATTAGGAGTCCGAAAAATCGGCGCGGCGTTGTCGTCGAATCCCACCAGTATTTGGATCGTGCTTAAAGCTGGCAGGTATGCATCTACCTGCGCATCCAAATCCAAATCTCCGGCTTCGTGCAGCTGAAGCGCGGCCACGGTGGTCACGAGCTTTGTCATCGAGGCGATGGCGACAATCGAATCAACCCTAGCTGGGGTTTCGCCGCTCAGGTCCATAAAGCCATAGGCGTGCTGGAACGTAATCCCCGTGGGGGTGCCGACAACACCGATGGTCATGTTGAGCCTGCGCGCATCCACCGGGACCTCCAGGGCGGCTTTTACGTCGCTGACCCGTGCCGCTTCCAGTGCCAGCACACTCAAGGGACATAGGACTAGGGTCGCTAGAAAAAGCTTTAGAACAGCAGTCATGGTGCGCTCCAGCGAAATCAGCTAATGACCACAAGCAGGATAAACGACGGATCATCCTGCGGATAGCAGAGCATTCGTTGTCACCACAACAAAGAGTCAATATTTCTTAACCGGTGCAGGGAGAGCTTTTTGTAAACTTACGGTTGATGAATACTTTTTTTGATAGCATCTTGAAGCCCTCCAACTGGGACTATCTCCATGGGCTTCAGATTAGTTTGCCTGCTTGCGACAGGCTTAGCGGTGGCCGCCTGTGGCGGCGGCGGATCAGGCACGGATTTAGGGGGTCCCACGGCCTCGGACCCTTCAGATGAGGTAACGAGCGACGAACTCTGCACCCAGGTCGGTGCCCTGATTGACTGTGCTTTTGAACATGACGGGCTGGACAGGACGTTTAAAATTTATGAGCCGCTCTCCTACGATGGAAGCAGCCCAACGCCAGTGCTGTTGAATTTTCATGGATATGGGGGCACGGCCGATGAGCAGCTGCTCTACGGAGACTTTCGCGATTTGGCGGACCAAGATAATTTTATTTTAGTCGTCCCTCAGGGCGCCTTACTGGAGGGCAGCACTCACTGGAATTCAGACTCGGACATCAACAGCAAAAGCACCGTCGATGATCTCGGGTTCATTTCTAGAACCATCGATGCCGTTTCTGATCGCTACAACGTTGATACGGCAAGAATGTATGCGGTGGGCATGTCAAATGGTGGCGCAATGAGTCTTTATTTGGCCTGCGGTCTGGGTGAGCGGATCACAGCCGTGGCGTCGGTCACGGGATTCATGTCCGCAGAGCTGCTTGCTGAGTGCGGCGCTACTGATCCGACGTCGGTTCTGTTAATCCACGGGACCGAGGATAGCGTCATACCCTGGATAGGCGCGGATGGGGACGCCATTCTAGACATTGGGGTCTACTGGGCAGGACACAACGGCTGCACCGAATCGATTCAGCTTGCTCTCGAGGATTACAACCAGGACGGTCTAACAGGTGTGCTGCATCAATATGACCAGTGTGAAGATGGCACCCAAGTCCAAGTCTACGAAATGACCGGGATGGGACATATCTGGCCGGAAAGGTATAGAGGAGACGACATAAACGGCGCAGAGATTGTTTGGGCGTTTTTAAGCACCTTTAGCCGATAGCTGAGCAGGATTGGAGGTTTTGGATGGCTCTGGGCTCGGCCAGAGCAACGCGCCCCATTTAGAAAACGGTCTGATCCGTGGCCAAACTGCCGCTATATGCACTACTGACGGCAACCGACAGTGGGTAAATCCAAAGAAGAAATCCGCAGAGTTCGAAAAGTCGAGCGATGCCCCTTTGCGGTGCATAACTTGGGGACGCTAAAAGATTCAGCCGTTTCAAAGACTGGTAGCGGATAAAAAAGCGATAGCAATTTAAAGCAGAGCGTTCTGTCAATAGAACCATTGCCTAGAGGTTATCTCTTAGGCCAAGGGGTGTACCACCTAAATCGTCTCGAAAACCTGTTACCAATTCTTTACCGTCCTCAGCTACGACATACCTCGCAACAACTTTAGCGTGTTCACTCAGGGTATCGTAAATCTGCCGTGGCATACACCTTTGCATGGGTTCGCGATACCACGGAGCAAAATATTCTGTATTAGGGATCGCCCGGATGTGATCAGATAAGTTCGGTGTGCCGCCATGCCAAGCGCGGGTGTCTCGAATTAACACGCTGCCAGCGGGCGCTGGGCAGATCGTGCTTAGCCTCATCCACTCAGGCTCTTGCGATAGATTAGGGATGGGATACTGACTGTGTTGGGTACCGGGAATTTGTCGAGTTGGGCCGTTAATTTGCGTAAAATCACAAGTCAAGAAATTACAGCAAATATAGGGACAAGGTAAATCCCTATAGTTTAGCCTACCAGAGGGATCGTTGAACGAACCAAAGGTTTGGCCTTGAGACTCAAAGCGATCACTCATGTCTGAATGCAAAGGTTGGTAGGTATCAGCCCCGGGCAGGCAAAAATCCCCGCCAGCCCCTCGTAGGATGTAGTCGTCGCCACCAAAGATGGCCTCGAGGACCCGAGTCACACTTGGCAGATCAAAAAGCGAAACCCACGCAGGCTCATGCAGTAGTTGTCCCGTGAGACTGGCTGATCCAAAGGAATACCGGTGCTTACCTCGATTTCCCTGTCGGTTCTTATCTTTAGCCAGGATCTCCCGAATAACGTGTTCTAACGCATCTTTTATCATTGCTAAATGATCCTTGCTGAGGACGTTCTCTATAACAACGAAGCCGTCTCGATAAAACAGGCGAACGGCATTTTTTAAATCGCCCGGCTGAATACGCTCAAGACCGCGTATGCCGTTGTGTTCGAGCAAGTATTTCCTTTGGTCCTCAAACTGGCTATAGCTATTATTTACCCAACCAAGCGTGTTGACAGATTCGTCAAATGTGGCGTCATCTGCGACCAGGCGTGGCTCGCCTCCGATAGTTTTTTGTTGGTCAGAGATATCCTTTGCCATTTTTTGTCCTTCGGTCATGCGTTGGTATAAGCATACTGGCTGTCAGTCGGAAGAGAAATCAGGGACCTAGGTCTTTATGACCGCAAACTAAGTCAGCCAACTCGAAAGCATGATCGAACCACGAGATAGAGAAAAACAGGCAAGCATCTATCGTTACTTCTCCACTTGGAAAAAAGCAGGGAAGGAAGAGACGTTGCTCGTATGTACGAGAGAGTCGCGACGGATTTTTCGTCCGTCGCAGAATCCTAGTGCCAAAAATACTCGGAATTTAACCTACATCCATCGAAACAAAGGCAGTCACATGAGCTGTCTGCAAACGATGAGGTGTAAACATGACTGCAACCGAAGCAGCTCCAATTACCAGCGATCTGCTGGATGAATCACAGGCAGCGCAGTACTGCCACCTGTCTAAGAAAACTCTTCAGGCTTGGCGAAGCGCCAAGATTGAAAACCAGCCGCCTTTCGTGAAGCTCGGCCGCCGAGTATTCGATCGCCCCTCTGATCTGGATGGGTGGATCAAGGCCAACACGCATAATTTTCCCACATCTAATGGATCTGTGTTGTGAGGGAGCAGGATTTTGCTGGTGTCACCGCCAACGATTTACGCTTTCACGTTAGCAAGCCTGTGCAGTGGTTTGACCGAGATGAGCGAATTGTACCTGAGGGGACCACGCTTCTTATAGGAAGGCCAAAATCCGGAAAGAGCCTGCTGTGCGAGCAAATCGCCGTTGAAATGGCTGAGACAAGGTCGGTGGCTTACTTCGCCTTCGAATACGGTAAAAACCTGATGATGGACCGATTTATACGCCATCTTGAGCAGAACACAGACTATACCGGTCTGCGACTGTTCAGCCGTGATGATGTTCCAGCGAAAGAGCGCCCGTTAAGCTTTGTTAAACGAATTCTTGGTAATGCGAAGTCAGGAGGGCTTGGTTATCAAGTGGCTCTCATCGACGTCCTTAACAAGGTGAAGCCTCGTACAGATGGCTCTTATGATCGTGAGTACGATGCAGTAGCGCAGATAACAGAACTTTCGCCGAG
>CENJ01154608.1_pt1 | contig 13579 bp, 15 predicted proteins | sample 356161 | NCBI WGS metagenome assembly CENJ01 (sample SAMEA2619531, study PRJEB7988) | marine metagenome | biome: marine biome (ENVO:00000447); feature: surface water layer (ENVO:00002042); material: "saline water (ENVO:00002010), including plankton (ENVO:xxxxxxxx)" | depth 5 m
ATTTTTTTTTTTTTTCGTTAACAATCATTCTTTCCATAATTTATGATAATATGTTTTAACAAAATTATCTAGAACAAAATGAAGAAAAATTTGCTTGTTTCAATAGTAATGGGTAGCCAATCCGACTGGAAAATTCTCTCAAATTCAGCGTTAATTCTCAATGAATTTAAAATTCCTTTTGAAAAAAAAATAGTTTCAGCTCACAGAACACCTGAAAGATTGTATGAATACGCAAAGAGTCTTAAAATAAGAAAAATTGAAATTGTTATTGCAGGAGCTGGCGGAGCTGCCCATCTTCCTGGAATGATAGCTGCTTTAACAACTATCCCTGTACTTGGCGTACCTGTTGAATCCAAGACACTAAAGGGTATCGACAGTTTACTTTCAATTGTTCAAATGCCTGCTGGTATACCTGTGCCTACATTAGCAATAGGCGAGACTGGAGCAAAGAATGCTGCTTTAACATCTATTTCAATTTTAGCAAGTAAATACCCTAATATTGATAACAAACTTGATCTTTTTAGAAAAAAACAAACCAGATCAATTAATAAAATCCCTAAAGATGAAAAATAATAGATTAGGTATTATTGGGGGTGGACAACTTGGTATGTTCACATGTATAGCTGCAAAGAAAAAGAAAATCAAAAGTGTTGTTTTATCAGAAACTAATGAATTTAGTGCAAAAAAATTTTGTGATAAATTTTTGATATCAGATTTTAAAAACTTAAATAATATAGACAAATTTATAGATTCAGCCGATTATTTTACTATTGAAACAGAAAATATTCCTATTTCAATTATTAGATATATTGAAAAAAAGAAGAAGGTTTTTCCATGTAGTAAAGTAATTGAAATATCTCAAAACAGACTAAAAGAAAAAAAGTTTTTAAATTCTATTACTGGAGTTAGAACTACAGAATATCATGAGATTGAAAGTTTTGAGGATTTTAAATATGCTTCAAAAAACTTTAGTTATAAATGTATACTTAAATCTAAAGAGCTAGGGTATGACGGAAAAGGACAGTATAAGATCAATAAAAATAATCTAGATATTTTTAAAGAATTTAATTTTAAAAACTTTATATTAGAAAAATTCGTTGACTTTAAAAAGGAGATCTCTGTTGTTGTTGTTAAGTCTAAAGAAAGTGCTATAAATTACCCAACAGTTGAAAATATTCATAAAAAATCAATACTTAGAGAGTCATTTTATCCAGCAAAAATATCTAAAGAAATAGAATCAGAAGCTATAATCAAATCATTTGAGATTGCAAATCAGATTTCACTAAATGGGGTTTTAGCCATAGAAATGTTTATTTTAAAGAATAATCAAATTCTAATAAATGAATTAGCACCAAGACCACATAACTCTGGACATTGGTCAATGGATGCATGTAATGAAAGCCAATATGACAATCTAATTAATTCAATTTTTTTTAATGAACTTAAACCTCCAAAAGTAATTGGAAAGTGTAGAATGATAAATCTAATAGGTAATGATTACAAAAAAATAGACTTTCTTAAAAAAAAATATAGATGCTATGATTATTTTAAAAAAGAGATTAGAGACTCAAGAAAAATGGGACATTATATTATTTTAGACCAGCTAAACTCTTAAATTTACTTTTTAACTTTCCGAATGTTAAAACGGCTTTGATTTGTTTCTCAACAAAAATTTCAAGATTTTTTAAATTTCGTTTTTTTTGAGAGATCAAATATAAGAATGAATTTAAATAAATATTCATTAATATAAATCTTTTAGAATAAAAGTTAAAATCTAATGACTTATCTCCTACTAAGAACCAAATTTCATCAGAAATATCGAAAAGTATTTTAAAGGTATTTTTTGGAGACTTGCTTGTTAAATTCAGCTTAGCTAGCTTTTTAAAGTCAAAAATTTCATCAGTCAGAGCTAACCTTTTAATTACAAAATATTTAATTTTTTCATTTAACCTTAGTTTATTAAAGTTTTTAGGTTTTTTAGATCTATTCATCATAGAATTAATAAGAGTATTTAACTCTTTATTTAGAGATTGATATTCATTTGGAAAGGTATTGTTTAATATTTTATCTTTTTCTTTAGCATTGATTTTTAATTTTTTTGCTACATTTTCAAAGGCAACACCAAAAACAGTTGTGACCATTAATTCATCTACTAGATCTAAAAGAATTTGATATTTTTTATCAATTTTTTGCATATTTATTAAAAAAAGATTTACATTACCACATTTTTTTATATAAATGGAATTCATAATTTATGGAGATTAAAAATAATTAGAGTTCACGTAAAAGATAATAATGTTGAAAAAGCCATGAGAGCTATGAAGAAAAAACTTCAAAGAGAAGGCATTTTCAAAGAAATGAAGCAGAGACGGTCTTATGAAAAGCCGTCAGAAAAGAAAGCAAGACTTCTTAACGAATGTACTAGAAGATATAAAAAATTGCTGAGAAAAAAAATAGAAATTCAAGGTTACTAAGTTTAATTCATACCCTTAACAATATCTTCAACCATTTTCTTCGCATCCGAAAATAACATCATAGTGTTATCTCGAAAAAATAATTCATTATCCACACCTGCATACCCTGAAGCCATAGACCTTTTTACAAAAAGGACCGTTCCCGCATTTTCAACATCTAAAATTGGCATACCATATATTGGGCTAGATTTATCTGTTTTAGCTGCAGGATTTGTAATATCGTTAGCACCAATTACAAAAACCGCATCTGTATTAGAAAATTCACTGTTGATTTCATCCAATTCAAACACCTCATCATAAGGAACGTTTGCCTCTGCTAATAAAACATTCATATGACCTGGCATTCTTCCTGCAACTGGATGAATAGCATATTTAACTGTAACGTCGTTTTTCTTTAATATATCGCACATTTCTCTTAAAGCGTGTTGAGCTTGTGCTACTGCCATGCCGTAACCAGGTACTATGATGACATTACTAGCATTTGACATGATGAAAGCAGCATCGTCAGCACTACCTGTTTTAACTGTTTTATTCTGATTTTTATCAACTGAAGCACCTTCTTCAACACCAAATCCTCCAAGAATAACACTTATGAAAGATCTATTCATTCCTTTACACATAATATAACTTAAGATAGCTCCAGAGGCTCCAACTAGCGACCCTACAATTATTAAAAGGTGATTTGATAAAGTAAAACCTATACCAGCAGCTGCCCAGCCTGAGTAAGAATTTAACATCGATACAACAACAGGCATATCAGCACCTCCAATTGGTATAATCAGTAAAACACCAAGAAGAAGAGATAATAAAACAATTATCCAGAAGGTATTAGCTGAACCTTCTAATGTAAAAATAATTGTTAAAACAATCAAAGATATTAATATTAATAAATTAATAAAGTGCTGAGCAAAAAAAGTTGTTGGAGCTCCGCTAACAAGACCTTGCAGCTTTAAGAAAGCTATAATTGATCCAGTAAAAGTTATTGCACCAATTGCCACACCAAGTGACATTTCAACAAGACTGGATTTGAAAATATTACCGTTAACGTCAACAATTCCATAGCTCTCAGGTGAATTAAAGGCACTGGCGGCTACAAATACCGCAGCTAGGCCAACTAAGGAGTGAAAGGCAGCAACTAGTTGTGGTAACGCAGTCATTTCAATTTTCAAAGCTATGTATGTTCCTAAACCACCACCAATGATAATTCCTAAAATTATTAAGGTGTAAGAAGAAACATTTGGATTAAATAGAGTTGTGATTATAGCAATTATCATCGCTATAATTCCCATCGTATTTCCATTTCTGGCGGATTCAGGATGTGATAATCCTTTAAGAGCTAGTATAAAAAATATAGCTGATATCAAATAAAATATAGCTGTTAAATTTTCAGTCATTATTCTTTTTCTTTTCCTTCTTCTTAAACATAGATAGCATCCTATGAGAAACTACAAATCCACCGAAAATATTTACTGAAGCCAAAACAATTGCAAGAAAGCCCATCACGGATGAAAAATTCATTTCTTCAGGACCGGCGGCAATTATAGCTCCTACAATTATGACACTAGAAATAGCGTTAGTAACTGCCATTAACGGAGAGTGTAATGCTGAGGTAACTCCCCATATTACGTAGTATCCAATTATACACGCGAGTATAAATATCATTAGCAAATTAATTATTGGGTCTATGTTTTCCATGAAATTCCTAATTTAAGTTTTTTATTATACAAGTATCTTTAACCACTTCATCATCAAAATTAAAATCTTTAAATTTCCCTGATTCACAAGAATTCATCAAAAAATTCAAAACATTCTTAGAGAATAGTCTCGAAGAATCTTGTGATACCGTTGATGCAAGGTTTAGTGGACCAAAAATCTTCACTGATTTGTGCAATACTTCTGCATTATGTTTAGTGAGTTCACAGTTTCCACCAAATTCTGAAGCTAAATCTATTATTAAACTTCCTACTTTCATTTGATCTACCATTTTTCTAGTAATTAAAACTGGTGCCTTTTTTCCAGGAATTAAAGCTGTACAAATTACAATATCCATTTTTTTTAGAGTATCTTCCAACAACTTAGCTTGTTTCTTCTTGTATGACTCTGACATTTCTTTAGCATAACCAGCTGCAGTTTCTCCAGATTCGTCTGATTGTACACTTACAAACTTGGCTCCTAAACTCTCAACTTGTTCCTTAGTCGCTGTTCTTACGTCAAATGCAGATACAACAGAACCTAATCTTTTAGCAGTTGCTATGGCTTGTAAACCAGCAACACCTGCTCCTATTACTAAAACTTTTGCTGGAGCTACAGTTCCTGCTGAGGTCATCATTAATGGAAAAGCCTTATTAAACATACTTGCCGCATCGATCACAGCTTTGTAACCAGATAAATTGCTTTGAGAAGAAAGTACATCCATACTTTGCGCTCTGGAAATTCTTGGCATCTTTTCCAGTGCAAAGACATTAACATTCAATTTTTTTAAATTAGAAAATTCTGATTTAAACTTTTGCTCGTAAACTAAAGATAGAACATTACATTTTTTTATGTATTTAAGCTCATTAATCTTATTTATATTTTGAGGTCTTTGAATTTTTACAATTACATTAGCATTCTTATATAGATCATTAATTTTTGATGAAATTTTTGCTCCAGCCTTTTTATAATCTTCATTTGTAAAAGATGAAGCTAGACCTGCATTACTTTCAACAAAGACTTCAAAACCCATTTTTTTCAATGAAGGGATTGAGTCTGGTGTAACCCCTACTCTATTCTCACCAGTGGCAATTTCTTTAGGTACAACTAATTTCATAGGCGATAACTTAACTTAATTTTTCTAATTCATCTATAAAATTTTTTATAATTTTAATTCCAAGCTCCCAAAAATCTTTTCTTGAAGGATTCAAATTAAATTCTTTTAATGAATCTTTGTAATGTAAACTCCCCCCACTTTGCAATAATTTTATATATTTTGCGTTAAAATTAGGGAATTTATCCTCATATCTACTATACAATGTATTTACTAAACAATCACCAAAAGCATAAGCGTAAACATAAAATGGTGAGTGAATGAAATGTGGAATGTAAGACCAAAAATACTCGTAATCATTATCAAGGTTTACATGATTTCCTAAACTTTCTTTTTGAGATTTAATCCAAATTTTGGATATATCTTCTACGGCAATCTCACCATCTACCCTAAGACTATGTATTCTCCTTTCGAAGTCGAAAAAAGATACTTGTCTGACAACAGTGTTAAGCATATCTTCAATTTTAGATCGTAACAAAAATATTTTCTCAGATTTTTTACTTGCTGATTTCAATAAAAACTTAAACGTAAGCATTTCTCCAAAAACACTTGCAGTTTCAGCCAAGGTAAGTGGGGTATCTGAAACAAGCAATCCATTTTTATTTGCTAAATATTGGTGAATCCCATGACCCAACTCATGGGCTAATGTCATTACATCTCTAATTTTTCCCTGAAAGTTTAAAAGAATATAAGGATGACATGACGGAACAGTTGGGTGAGAAAAAGCTCCAGACATTTTGCCTTTAATTAATGAGGCATGAATCCACTTTTTGTCAAAAAACATTTTTGCAATGTCTCCTGCCTGTTCATCAAAATCATAGTAAGAATTCAAGACGATATCCTTGGCCTCCATCCATGATATTTTCCTTTCAATTGTTTTTGGATAGGGTGCATTTCTATCCCAGAAATTTAGTTTTTTTGTTTTAAAAAATTTAGATTTATATTTGTAATATTTATGACTAGTTAATTTATAATTATTTTTAACAGTATTTACCAAGGAATCGACATCAGACTTATCTATTTGATTGGAAACATGTCTTGAGGATTCAGAGAATTTAAACCCTCTAATATCTTTATTTATGTCAAGATCCTTGGATATGTTATTCATAATTGAACCAAAATAAAAAGAATTTGCTTTTAGTGTTTCACCAAAACTTAAAGCTGATTTCTTACGAAGAGAGCTATTAGATGATGACATCAAATCTAGTATTTCATTTTCATTTAATTTTTTGCCATTAAATTTAAATTTTAATCGCGCCATAAATTGATCAAAGAATTTAATCCAAGAACTTGAGCTAGTTATAGACTTTTGCATTAGAATTTTTTCTACAGACTCTGATTTTTGATATTTTTTATTTTTTACAAGGTTATTAACCCAACTTCTATATTTTGTTTTTCCTAAGTAATCTAACTTTTCTCTTGATAAATTACTTATCTCAAGCGTAAAAAAAATTAGGTTTATCTGAAACCTATTTAATTTTTCTTCGATATCCTGAAAAAATTTAGTTTTTTCTGAATCAATTTGATGAGTACAGTATGTAAGAAAAGAAAAACTATGAATAAACTGGATTTTTTCCTCTATCTTTTCGTATTCTTTTATAGAACTTTCTAAAAAAGTATTACTAAGAGACTTTAGTTTATTTTTAAATTTTTTATTGAATAAACTTGACTGCTTATCGATTTTATCTAAATCCTCTCTTATCTTACGAGATTTAATATCAGTGTAAAAGTCTTTTAAGTTCCAAACAGGTAAATTAGTCATTTTGATTTTAAATTTCTTTCAAATTTTGTATTCTAATTTTATAGGTATTTTAATTATGATTTCAAATGATTTAGAAAATATAAATTCATTACCTGAAATATTATTCAGGAATGCTAAGTATTTTCCAACAAAAAAATTTTTGTTTAAAAGAATTGAAAATTCTTGGTCTGGTAAAAACTATAAAGAAATAAATAGAAATGTTTTGAAAATAGCTCAATCATTTATCCAAAGAGGAATTGATAAGAATGATAGAATAATATTGATATCCAGTAATAGAGTTGAATGGGTTGAAATTGACTTAGCTATAATGACAATTGGAGCTGTTACAGTTCCCACATTTGATAATAATAGTGTCGAAGATAATATTTATATTATAAAAAATTGTAATCCCAAGTTGATAGTACTAGAAAATAAAAAAACCCTGGAAATTAATAAAAAAATTCTAGAATTTTTTCCCAAAAACAAAATAATTTTAATTGATGACAATGATGAATTTGAATCCTACAGAAAAATTTTAAGTTCAAATAAATTATTAAAAAAAATTCCACATATAAAAAGATCTGATGTTTCAACAATTATTTACACCTCAGGAACAAGTGATACGCCAAAAGGAGTTATTCTAACCCATGACTCAATTATTCATAATTTAGAAGCTGCAGTTGAGATATTTAGTGATTTAAAAATAAGCAATGAGAGATTTATATCTTTTCTTCCCTTATCGCACTCATATGAAAGAGTTGCAGGTATGTTTTTTCCTTTATTGATTAATGCTGAAATATTTTTTTGCACTTCACTTGATAAGCTTCTAAGTGAAATCAAGGAAGTTAAACCCACAATTTTTTCAGCTGTTCCGAGATTATACGAAAACATATATAAAAAGATTAAATTTAAAATCTTCAAAACTAAGGGTTTTTTCATCAGACTAGTAAAGTTTATAATAAAAAAGAATGAATCTTTAACCGACTCTAATGGATCTAAATATCTAAATTATTTTATTTTATTTTTTATACGTATTTTATTTAGAAAAAAGGTAAAGGATATCCTTGGTGGGCAAATAAAAGTTCTGATATCAGGCGGTGCAGCACTAAATCCTATTACTGGGAATTTCTTTAACACGATTGGTTTAAAATTATTACAAGGTTACGGACAAACTGAAGCATCGCCTTTGATTAGCTGTAATTTTATAAATTTTAACGACCCCCAAACAGTTGGCTTTCCTGTGAAAAATACAAATGTAAAAATTTCTACAGATGGTGAAATTGTTGTAAAAGGTCGTAATGTCATGAAGGGATATTGGAAAAATAAAAATCTCAGTCAAAAGACTATTGTTAATGGCTGGTTACATACAGGTGATCTAGGTTTCTTTGATGAATTAGGGAGAATAATAATAAATGGTCGTAAAAAAGATTTAATTGTCACATCTGGAGGTGATAACGTATCTGTTCAAAAAATTGAAGGAATGCTTAATCGATTTATAGAAATCGAACAAGTTGCAATATTCGGAGATAACAGACCATATCTGATTGCTTTAATTGTGGTTGATCAGAATGTAAAAAACGTAAATATAAAAAAATTAATAAAACTTACTAATGAGAAATTAAATAGCATAGAGAAAGTTAGAAAGTTTATTGAAATAAAAGAACCATTTACTTACGAGAATGGAATGCAGACACAGACCTCGAAATTAAAAAAAAAAGAAATCTTCAATTTCTATAAGAAAAAAATAGACGAATTGTATAATTAAATTTTGTAGTAAGATTTATACCATTCCACAAATCTTGGTATACCCTCTTTTATATTTACTTTCGGTTTAAAATTTAAGTCTTTAGTACTTTCACTGATTTCCGCAAATGTTTCTTTAACATCACCAGGCTGTATGGGAAGTAATCTTTTCTTAGCCTTAATACCGATAGTTTCTTCAATTAAGTTTATAAAATTTGATAAATCTTCTGGATTATTGTTTCCTAAATTATAAATTCTATGTTCAAATTTTTTATTTAATTTTACGGCACCCATTATTCCGTCAATAATATCATTGATAAATGTAAAATCTCTTTTCATTTTTCCATTATTAAAAACTTCTATTTCTTTGCCCTCAAAAATTTTTTTTGTAAAAATAAAAGTAGCCATATCTGGTCTCCCCCATGGGCCGTAAACTGTAAAAAACCTTAAACCTATACATTGAATGCCAAACAAGTGGGCATAGGATTCAGATATTAATTCACCAGACTTTTTGGATGCAGCATATATTGAAACAGGGTTGTCAACTCTTTGCTTAGTTGAGAATGGAAGAGTCTTATTGCTTCCATAAACAGAAGATGAGCTTGCATAAATAAACTTTTTAGCCCTAACCTTTTTTGCTAGCTCCAGCATATTTACATGTCCCAATACATTTGAATTAATGTAAGAATAAGGATCTTTAAGAGAATGTCTGACGCCTGCCTGAGCAGCTAGGTTTATAATAATGTCTATCTCATTTGCTTTGAATTTTTTTACAATGTTCTTATTTTCAATATCTTTTTTTAAAAATTTAAAATTATTAAATTTTTTGAGAATTTTTAATCTACTTTTTTTTAAGTTTAAATCATAGTAGTCATTAAGATTATCAATACCAACAACGTAATGCTTATTTTTTAATAATAATAAACAAGTATGAAAACCAATAAATCCACTGGATCCAGTTACTAATATTTTCATTTATTGTCTATTGGTTTTTGGTATTTCTTTTTCCAATCTTGATAATCCATACCGTAAACGTCAGACCTAACATTTTCATAATCAAGATCTAAATTATTTTTTTTTGCTTCTTCAACCATCCATTTTGAAATACAATTTCTACAAAATCCAGCTAGATTCATCAGATCAATATTTTGTAAATCTGTATTCTCCTGAAGGTGTTTGATTAAACGTCGAAGTGTTGCTGATTCAATCTTATATTTTAAATTTTTATCATCCATTGATTAATTCCTTTAAAATTTTTGAAAATAGTTCAGTATATTTATTAATGCCTTTTACATTATTAATCAAATCGTTTCTGATTTCTATTGTAATGTTATCGATTAAACCATTTTTAGAGTGTTTATCTAAAGTATAATTATAATGAAAACCTGAGTATGGATAATTCCTACCGTAATGAATGCCAAACTCTGATAATTTTTTTTGAATATACAAAAGTAACTTCATATTTTTATTCCATAACAAACCAACTTCGACTCCTCTATTAAAAGTTTTATTTTTTTTTGTAAAACTATGTATAGAAATTAAGAAGACCTTTTCATATTGTTTTCCTTTATTGTTAACAAGTTTAGAAATTTTATTATGATATATATTATAGAAATTTTTCACTCTTGATTCTTTTTCTTTTTTTTCAATATTATTATTTATAGGTATTTTCATACCAAAAGAAGTTGATACAATTAAATCTTTATCGGTTTTACTTCTATTTGGATCAATCAATAGTCTTGAAAAGTTCGATAATATACAACTTTGCTTAAGTTGTTTTGCTAAATAAAGCGTTAAATTTTTGGCACCAATATCATAACTCACATGGCTATCTAGAATCTTTGCATCCGTAAATTTTTTTCTATATCTTTTATCAATATTGCCTGAGGCATGGTCACAAATAAAAATTATATGATTTTTAGAATTAAAATTTGAGTTTCTAACAGAGTAAACCTTGTTCATTATAAATAAACTATATTAAAATATATCTGATTATAGTATGTTAAATTAAATAATGCTAAGAAATAGAAATACAAAAATCATTGCGACATTGGGCCCCTCATCCTCTTCTCCTTTAAAAATTCATTCTCTTTTTCAAGCTGGAGCAGATATATTTAGACTAAACTTTAGTCATGGAAGTCACGAAGATCATAGAAAAAGAGTTTTTCATATTAGACAGTATGAAAAAAGGTTAGGAAGACCTATTGGTATTCTAGGGGATCTTCAAGGTCCTAAATTAAGAATTGGAAATTTCAGAAAACCTTTTGTTATCTTAAAAAATAATCAAAAATTTATTTTGGATTTAGAAAACAGATTAGGAGATGAACATAGGGTTTTATTACCTCACCCTGAAATCTTTAGATCTGTAAAGAAGAATACCAGAATATTAATTGATGATGGAAAAATAATTCTTAGTATTGAAAAAATTTTTTCTAATAAGATTCAAACGGAAGTAATTAATGGAGGAAGAATATCAAATAAAAAGGGTGTTAATATTCCTGATACTTTCATAAAGCTCTCATCTTTAACCTCCAAAGATATAAAAGATTTAGAGCTTTGCTTAAATTTAAGTTTAGACTATGTCGCTCTTTCGTTTGTACAAAAAGCAAAAGACTTAATTGATTTAAAAAAATATATCGGAGATCAAACTTCTATAATGGCAAAGTTTGAAAAACCTTTAGCTATCAAAAGAATGGATGATATTCTTTCTCATTGCGATGCTGCAATGGTTGCTAGAGGTGACTTAGGTGTTGAAATGCCACCCGAAGAAGTTCCAATTCTTCAGAAAAGATTGGTCGACCGTAGTAGAGAGCATGGTAAACCTGTTGTTGTAGCTACTCAAATGCTTGACTCAATGGTAAACGCACCTTCACCAACTAGAGCTGAGGCATCAGATGTTGCGACTGCTGTTTTTGATGCAGCAGACTCACTTATGCTATCTGCTGAAACTGCTTCCGGCAAATTTCCTGTAGAATCAGTTCAAATTATGGATCGAATTATACGAGGTGTTGAATTTGATCCTTCGTATAGACAGATTCTTGATAGCAAAAGGATTAAATTACAGCAAACAACCTCTGATGCTATTAGTTCAGCTGCATCACAAGTGGTAAAAACAGTAGAAGCAAAAGCTATTTTCACATATACAAGATCAGGTGCTACTGCAAAACGCGCCGCAAGGGAAAGACCTGCTGTCCCAATTATTGGGCTTTCACCAGACAGATTGACAGCTAGACAACTTGCACTAATATGGGGAGTACATTCTATTCACGCTCTTGAGCCAAAAAGTTTTTCTGGAATGATTGATAACGCTTGTTACTTGGCTAAAAGTGAGAAAATTGTAAAAAAGGGTGACTATGTTGTCATAACGGCTGGTGCACCAATAGGGGTTTCTGGGTCTACAAACAATCTTAGAATAGCAAAGATCAGTTAGCCTTGTCTTGCTTTAAACCTTGAATCAGTTTTATTAATAACATAAAGCCTGCCTTTTCTTTTAACTACCCTGCAGTCTCTATGTCTAAGTTTGGCCGATTTTATAGATCTTAATACTTTCATGCTATTCCTTATGCTCAATAAAATAAATAATTCTTAGAATTTGTCAATTAAAGAAAAATTATTAATATTATAAAATGATAAATAAAATTCTAAATGTCTTGGATAAAATTATTGAAGTAACTGGAAAAGTTTCTAGTTTGTTAATAATTGTACTTATAGCATTAATTTCGATTTCAGTTTTTCTTCGTTATGTGTTTTCAGTTGGATTTGTTTGGCTTCAAGATTTATACATCTGGATACATTCTCTATTCATTCTCCTAGGAATTGGTTATACACTCAAAAAAGACGAGCATGTTAGAATCGATATTCTTTACAGAAGCTTATCAAAAAGAATGAAGAGACATATAAATATTTTTGGATATTTTTTATTTTGTATTCCTTTTACTTTTTGTTTAACTTCTAGTGGCTTTGACTATTTCTTGAGATCATATTTATTGAGTGAAAATTCAAAAGAAACAGGAGGACTACCAAATATTTATATCTTAAAGTTCTTCATTTTTTTCTTAGGAATAATTTTTATTTTGGAAATATTTAGATTTCTGATAACCGTATTTAATAAAAATGGAAATAGTTAGTCACGAATTTTTTTGTTTTTTATTATTTTTTATATTAGCAATACTTTTAATTGCTGGTTATCCTGTTGCTTTGACGCTAGCTGGGGTTTCAATTTTAGTTGGTCTAGCTGGCTATGCACTAGATTTATTTCCAATTATACTTCTAAATGTTTTACCAAACAGAATTTTTGGAATAATCAGTAATGAAACATTAATTGCTGTTCCTTTATTTATTTTTATGGGAATAATGCTTGAAAGATCTGGAATTGCGTCAGAACTTCTTGAAAGTATAAGTAAAATATGGGGTGAAGTGAAAGGTGGTTTAGCTTACTCTGTTTTATTAGTTGGGGTTTTAATGGCAGCATCAACAGGAATTGTAGGGGCTACTGTCGTGACAATGGGAATTCTTAGTTTACCATTAATGTTAAGGTGGAAGTATAACAAAAGAATTTCAACAGGGATAATATGCGCAAGTGGAACTTTGGGTCAAATAATTCCCCCATCAATTGTTCTAGTTCTATTAGCTGATGTATTTCAAGGTGCTAATGAGCAGGCCTCTCAAATTTCTGGAGATTTAGCTCCAAATCCTGTTAGTAGTGTAGATTTATTCGCTGGTGCTATTATTCCTGGACTAATTCTAGTTGCAATGTATGCAATTTGGATATTTATTTATTCTCTAGTATTCCCAAATAATCTACCAAAAAAAAAA
>CENJ01007579.1_pt1 | contig 13567 bp, 17 predicted proteins | sample 356161 | NCBI WGS metagenome assembly CENJ01 (sample SAMEA2619531, study PRJEB7988) | marine metagenome | biome: marine biome (ENVO:00000447); feature: surface water layer (ENVO:00002042); material: "saline water (ENVO:00002010), including plankton (ENVO:xxxxxxxx)" | depth 5 m
GGGGGGGGTTAAATCATCGTCATATCCTGCTCTTTAAGTTCAGGTACTTCTAATCCTCTTAGATAAGTCAAACTAACATTTATTGAAGAATGCCTCATAGCTTTTTGTAGCTTGGTTATACTACCTGTTCGTTTAAAGATTTCAATCGCTTCTGAGTGCCTGAAAGAGTAAATAGTAACACCTAGGTGATTTAAAATCCCTTCAAAATAAAGATTTGGTTATTACATGATGCCTTTTATGTCTTTTACAACTGGTGGCTTTTCAACGGTAAAACCTTCTGCGGCATCTACTCCTGAAATTCTTCCAAAATTCTGATCTCTTTGTTTTATACTATCTATAAAACTTTTTGAACTAATTGGCGTATTAGGTTCTGTGCTTTTAGGATTATAAAATTGTGATTTATAGGCCATTATAGCTTTTATTTTTTTTTCTTGAAATTCACTTATATCGATCAGTATATCGGGTTTTAGATCAAACCACTGAATGTAGTGGTAAATTTGCTTTGGAGTCCAAGGTAATTGATTTTTAGAATTTTTGTAGTTCGTATTAATTTTAGAAAGTCCTGAAAGAAAACATGAATCACTTACCAGTTTACTGCCCTTAGGGTGATCAATATGCCGGTCTTTTACTGCATTACAAAATATAATCGAAGGTTTATGTTCTCTTAATACCTCAACAACTTTTAATTGATGTTCTTTATCGTTAATAAAAAAACCATCTTTGAAACCTAAATTTTTTCTAAAACTAACTCCAAGAATTTCTGATGCCTTCTCGGATTCTTTTTTTCTTATTTCTGGAGTACCCCTCGTACCAAGTTCACCTTTTGTTAGGTCAATAATACCAACCTTTAATCCTTTGGAAATAGCACTTAATATGCTTCCACCGCATCCTAACTCTACATCATCAGGATGAGATCCAAACGCAAGTATATCAACTTTCATTACTTGCTTTTTTTAGAGCTTGGTCAAGGTCTCGCTTTAAATCATCAACATCTTCTATACCAACAGAAAATCTTACAAGATTTTCTGATATTCCTTGTTTTCTTTTTTCATCTTTAGGAAGCAATTTATGTGAGGTAAGGTATGGCACATTAATTGTACTTTCTACACCAGCCAAACTTATTGCAGGTTGGATGAGTTTTAGATTGCTTTCAAAAGTTTCTCTACTTATGAGGTTATTAATTTCAAATGAAAGCATACCTGTATAGTCATTCATTTGATTTTTGGCAAGATTATAATAAATGCTATTTTCAAGACCAGGGTAAAAAACCTTGTTAATACAATCATGATTTTGTAAATGGTGTGCTAATTCATTTGCATTTTTATTTTGTTTTGCTACCCTAACAAACAATGTTTTTAAACTTCTTTCCAACAGCCAAACAGTATAATCACTTAAATTACCACCAAGACTTTTTCCAACAGAAAAAACGGATTCCATATTTTTTTTTGAAGAAGATACTGATCCTGCTAAAATATCGCTATGTCCTCCCAAATACTTTGTTGCGCTGTGGATAACTATGTCTATTCCTAATGGTATAGGGTTTTGGTTCACAGGAGAGGCAAAAGTATTGTCAATCATTGTAATAATGTTATTATCTTTTGCAAGCTCAGATATACCCTTAAGATCTACGACTTTCATCAATGGATTACTAGGTGATTCAACATAAATTACTTTCGTGTTATCTTTAATTTGAGATTCAAAGTCTTTTAAATCAATACTTTTAGAAAAGCTGTATTCTATTCCGTAAGTGTTTAAATGTTCAGTTACAAAATTTCTAGTTCCACCATATAGATCAGGCTGAAAAATGACATGATCACCAGATGATAAAAATGAAAGTAAAGATGTTGAAATTGCAGCCATTCCGGAGCCAAACACAAGAGTTTCTTCGGCATTTTCTAAAGATGATATTTTTTTAGATAACCCTACCTGGTTAGGAGTATTAAAATATCGAGGATACATATCACCTTTTTTGTATGAATATGCCGTAGACATATACAAAGGAGAAACAGCACCATTATACAAAGGGTCTTCAATTTGACCTTCATGAACACATAATGTTTCTGGTTTATTTTTTTTCATTAATCAATTTATAATCCAATTTACAATTTTCTCATCTTGAGGAGATGTCCTAGGAGAAATAACCTTTTCTAATAATCCTTTTTCATTGATTAAATATTTTTGAAAATTCCAAGTTACTTTTGAATCGATGTATCCGTTTTTTCTTTTATCAGTTAAAAAACTATATATAGGGTGTATATTTTTTCCTTTGACATCGATTTTGGACATAATTGGGAATGTAACACCGTAATTTTTTTTACAAAATTCGCTTATCTGTTGATTTGTTCCAGGTTCTTGAAATAAAAAATTGTTTGCAGGAAAACCAATGATAATAAAATTTTGGCTTTTATATTTATCATATAAAGCCTGTAAACCTTTGTATTGATAAGTTAGACCACATCGTGAAGCGGTGTTAACAATCATTATTTTTTGTCCTTCTAGACATGAAAAGTCGAATGTTTCACCATCTACATCTTCAACTGTAAATTGATATATGCTATTGTCCATTATTTTTTGTGCATTAATAATTTGCGAATTTACGAGAATTAAAGTGATTATTATTTTCTTCATTAATTTAAAAAAGGGACAAAATACAATAACTTTAAATTTTGCCAAAATTGTTAGACAAGCTCAGCAGACAAACCAGCGTCTAGTAATTTTAAATACCTTGGCTTTAAATCTTCAAAAGTTCCAGTTTTGACAACACATTTTCCGTGATAATGGACAATATATGCGCATTGTTCTGCCTGTTCTTGAGTTTGGTCACATATATTTATTAAACAAGAAATCACATGGTCGAAAGTATTTATTTCATCATTATAAAGAATGATCTGATGTTCTTTTGAAGCTTTTAACTCGGTTTCCTCTAAGACCTCTAGTTCTGGTTTTTCACTCATATTTTTGAAAAATTAATAATGACCATTTATTTTTTCTTTTCTTTTCTTTCAACCTGAGATTTGTATTTTTAATTTTTTTTAAAATCGTGTCTTCATCTGAAAAATAAAACCCGCTTAAATACATAAAGCCATCTAAAGCTAATTTGTTAAAATAAGTTTTGACTTCGTTAACAATGACGTTTTTCTCAATATTAACTAAAATATTATTATATGTTTTAGTTTTAATTAGATTGATAGTCCCAAGATGGAAATTAATTTTACTGCATTTATTTAATTTAAAATTTTCTTTCGACGAATGCATAGAAAATTCACAAATGTCAATTGAATCTACTTTTTTAGCACCTAATTTTTCAGACAAAATAGAAAGTATACCTGTTCCACAACCAATGTCCAAAACATTTTTATTTATAGGTGGATTTTTCAATAGTTCTTCAATAATTAGTTGCGTGGTTTCATGGTGACCAGTCCCAAAGCTCATTTTTGGTTTAATGATTATTTCATGATTAATATTGGTTTTCTTATGAAAATCGGATTTAATTACACATGAATCTCCAATAAAGACTGGTGAGAAATTTTGTTCCCATTGAGAATTCCAATTTTCATCTTCTACAAAATCAATACACCAATCAATATCAATACCTTTCTCCTCCAGTGGATAAAAAATATCTAAAACTTTATTATTCCATTTGTTTGATGGAATATAACATTCCAACCCATCATGCTTTTCAACAAATCCAACAAATTTTAATTGATCTAGTTTTGCAATCAGAATTTCTTTACCTGGATTTAGGGGTGAAATTTTTAAAGATAATTTTATATAAATTTTAATTTTTATCAATGGATCTTATTATTGAATAAAAATCCTCAAAACTTAAAGAGGCCCCTCCTATTAAACCACCATCAATGTCTGGCTGAAAAAAAATTTCTTTAGAATTATTTGGTTTTAAACTACCGCCGTACAAAATTTGGACTGAGTCAGCTAAGTTTTTATTAAATGTGGTGGCTATTTCTTTTCTAACATGTTTATGAATTTCTTGAGCTTGTTCAGGTGTAGCATTTAAACCAGTTCCAATAGCCCAAACAGGCTCATACGCTAAAATGATTTGATTCCATTGATTTATTTTTAAACCGTTCGTAATTACGTCAAGCTGCTTGGAGATAATTTTAATATGTCTTTTCTCTTTGCGATCCTCTAAAGATTCTCCAAAACAAAAAATTACTTTCATTTCATTATCTAATGCAGTTTTGATTTTTCTTTTAATTGTGTCATCATTTTCATAAAAAAGTGTTCTTCTCTCAGAATGACCAATAATTACGGAATTAACATTAATACTTTTTAACATTTTATAAGATATTTCACCAGTAAAAGCACCTTTTTCTTCATAATGCATGTTCTGAGCCACGACCTCTACAGGGCTATTTTTTAATATTTTTTGGGCGTATTCTAGATTAACAAATGAAGGAGATACCTTAACCTCTATCTCTTTATTCCAAGTTTTATTTTTGAGATTAAGTAATAGGTTTTCCGTTTCTTGTTTGTCATTATTCATTTTCCAATTTCCAATAATTACTTTTTTTCTCATTATTACTTAATTCTTTTCAAAAATTTACTCGACTTTATTTACTTAAATTCAAATGAATCAAAGAAAAAACCCCATAATTAATTATATCTAGGTAATTTGCATCAATTCCCTCACTTATAATTGTTTTTCCTTTATTATCTTCTATTTGTTTGATTCTCAATATTTTTTGCAAAATTAAATCAGTTAAAGACGAAACTCTCATATCTTTCCATGCTTCTCCATAATCATGGTTTTTATTTAACATCAAAGTTTTTGCAATGGAAAAGTTTTTATCGAAAAGATCTAATGCTTTCTTTTTTTTCATTTCTGGTGATTTTGCAATACCTTGATCAATCTGTATAAGAGCAATAATTGAATAGTTTATTATACCAATGAATTCAGAATATTCTCCCTCATCAACTTTTATATTTTCTAACTCTTGTATACTTCTTATTCTTTGAGCTTTAATGAAAATCTGATCTGTTAAAGATGATAATCTTAAAATTCTCCAAGCAGAACCATAATCTGACATTTTTTTTTCAAATACTAATCTACATTCTTGCCTAATTTTTTCATAAAAAACTTCAGTTGAGCTCATCAAGATTTTTTTTGTCGATTTCAAATACTATATTGTAAAAACAATTTTATTGAAAGTTATTGAATTAAAATGACATTGAATTGCAATGGTAAAATTTTAGATTTAAAAATTCCAAAAGTAATGGGAATTTTAAATTTAGCTCCGGACTCCTTTTTTGATGGTGGAAAATATCAGTCTATTGAATTAGCAACAAAAAGGTGTTGTGAAATGCTGACTCAAGGGGCAGATATTATTGACATTGGTGCTGCAAGTTCTAGACCAGGGGCCAAAATAATAAGTGAAAAAGAAGAATTCAATAGATTGATTCCTACTTTAAAAGTTTTAGTAAAAAAATTTGATTCAGCTATTTTTTCAGTAGACACTTTTAGATCTGAAATAGCTAAGGCATCTTTAGACGAAGGAGTCTCTGTAATTAATGACATAACAGCAGGGGAATTTGATGCTAGAATGCTTCCCTTGGTTGGAAAATACAATGGAGTTTATGTTGCAATGCATATGCAAGGACTTCCATTTAATATGCAAGAAAATCCTAATTATAAAAACATAACCTCAGAAATACTAACTTTTTTTTTAAATAAAATAGAATCTTGTCGTTTAAATAATATTAGTGATATAATTATTGATCCAGGTTTTGGATTTGGAAAAAAAATAAATCAAAATTTTACAATTCTTAAAAATTTAGAAATCTTTCAAGAATTAAATGTCCCCATACTAGTTGGTTTTTCCAGAAAATCGATGATTTATAAATCACTGAATATAGAATCTGCTGATGCTTTAAACGGTACGTCGGTTTTAAATACTATCGCTCTTATGAAAAAGGCAAATATTTTGAGAGTCCATGATGTAAAGGAAGCAAAAGAATCAATTGAACTATGCAGAAAACTAGTTTAGTTTCTTAATTTTATTAAAATTTTTAATGGAGAACCTAAGTTTTTTAAAATTTAATTTTGTTGACGCTCTAGACATTATTTTAGTAGGCCTTCTTCTATTCTATTTTTACAAACTTGTGAAGGGAACAGTCGCAATAAATATTTTTTTAGGGATTGTTATAATTTATCTAATATTTCAACTAACAGTGACCCTAGAAATGAATGTGTTAAGTAATATTTTAGGAAATTTTATAAGCGTTGGTTTTTTTGCATTAATTGTTGTATTTCAACAAGAAATTAGAAAGTTTTTATTGTTAATTGGCTCTACTAATTACACAAGTAGGAAAAGTTTTCTCAAATATTTCAATTTTTTAAATTACGAGGTAGAGAAAGAAATCCTTTTAGATACCTTATTACTATCTGATTCATGTTTTAATATGAGTAAAGATAAAATAGGAGCAATAATTGTTTTAGAGCAAAGCAATAGCCTAGAATTTATAAAGTCTAGTGGAGATGAAGCTAAAATCGAAATAAGTCCCCAAATAATCGAATCCATTTTTTACAAAAATGGACCATTGCATGATGGAGCAATAATAATAAAGGGAAACACAATTACAGCAACAAGAATTATTCTTCCAGTTTCAGATTCAACTTCTATCCCAAAAAGGTACGGCTTAAGACATAAAGCAGGGATAGGAATAACGGAAAAAACAGACGCATTAGTAATTGTTGTTTCAGAACAAAGAGGGGATGTAACTTACATTAAAGACGGAGAATTGGAAAGAATCTCTTCAAGTAAAAAATTACAAGAAGTTCTAAAAAATGATCTTTCTTCTTAATTTATTTTTTCTTTATTTAACTGAAGTTGGTATAGTTTTTTATAGTATCCTTCTTTAATTTTTAAAAGTTCTGAGTGTGTCCCCTTTTCTACTATTTTACCTCTTTCAAAAACAATAATTTTATCAGCTTTCTTTATAGTAGTAAGCCTATGTGCAATTATTATGGATGTTTTATTTTTAATAATTCTATCAGTTGCAGTTTGTATAAGTTCTTCTGTGAAAGAATCAATTGAAGAAGTAGCTTCATCTAGAATTAAAATTCTTGGATTAGAAATATAGGCCCTTAAAAAAGATATAAGTTGTCTTTGTCCTGAAGAAAGGGTTGTTCCTCCTTCATTCACAATATGTTTAAATCCATTAGGTAATTTTTTAATAAATTCCTCAATTCCTATTTCACTGGCTGCTTTTTGGACGTCACGCAATGAGATTTTAGGATCGTATAGAGTTACATTATTAAATATACTGTCTGCAAACAAAAATATATCCTGAGAAACACTTGCTACGTGTGACCTTAAATTCTCTTTTGAAACTTTTTTAATAGAAACTCCATCAATTTTTATGTCACCTTTTTCAAAATCATAGAGAAGAAGAATAAGGTTTATTAGAGTTGACTTACCTGAACCAGTAGAACCGACTAACGCAATTTTTTCACCAGCATTAATATTAAAATTTATATTTTTTAAAACTTCTTGTCCACTCACATAAGAAAAGTATAAATTCTCAATATCTATAGAACCTTTTAAATTAATTGACAGTTCAATTAGCCTATTATTCTCAAATTTTTCTTTGTCAAGTATTTCAAAAACCCTATCTGCAGCCACCATCCCCATTTGAAGTGTATTAAACTTGTCTGCAATTTGTCGTAATGGACGAAATAAATTTTGAGATAATTGAATAAATAAAAATAATACACCTAATGAAAAATCATTATCAGAGTAAGCTCTTAAACCACCATACCAAACCAAAAGACCAAGAGTTATTGATGTTGATAATTCAGCAATTGGAAAAAAAATAGAGTTATACCAAACGGTTTTTATCCACGCATTTTTATGCCTATTATTTATAAGTTTAAATGCTTCTAATTCTTTACTTTCTCTGTTAAAAATTTGTACTATTCTCATACCAGTAATTCTCTCTTGAAGAAATGTATTCATATTTGAAATCTCTACCCTAACTTGTTCGAAAGCTTTTTTCATTGACTTTTGAAATATTCTTGTAGCAACAATTATTAATGGAAGAATCGAAAAAACAACTAAAGAAAGTTCGAGGTTAATTGTAACCATAACTATAACAACTACTGTCATCTTTAAAAGATCAGCAAATATCATGAATAACCCCTGACTAAAAATATTTGCTATTGATTCAATATCATTGACCGAACGGGTAACCAGTCTTCCTACTGCTGATTTATCAAAAAACATCATTTTGAAACTTATCAACTTTTTAAATAAAGAAACTCTAATATCCTTTATTATCATTTGACCTAGCCAATTTGCGTAAAATACAAACACATATTGAAAAACAACTTCAAGTAAAAGAACAATTAGCATTACAAAAATAAAAGTCATCAATCCATCAAAGTTTCTTGGAGTAATATAGTCATCTACAGTTATTTTTAATAAATACGGATTTAATGTTGAAAATAAAGAAAGTAAAATTGCAGATATCAAAACCGCGTAATAAGTTTTTATATATGGCTTTGCATAAACCATTACTTTTTTAAATAGTCTTAAATCAAAGTATGAAATATTATTTTTTTTCATTTTTTAAAAAAATATGTTCTGGATATTCAACATCCAATAGATATAAGCCAGAAGCAGGAACAGAAAATCCAGCTTTTCCCCTGTCTCTTTGAATAATTACTTTATTAAATTCTTCAATTGAAATTTTATTTTTACCAACCTCAATAAGTGTCCCAACAATAGCTCTAACCATATTTCTGAGAAATCTATTTGCAGTAATTTTAAATTCGGCTAGATTGTCTTGAAAGGTCCAATCTGCTCTTGAAATATCACATATATAATTTGTAACATCTGATCTTGTTTTAGAGAATGATTTAAAATCTTTATGAATAAGAAGAATTTCTGAGGCCTTTTTTATTTTATCGAAATTAATATTTTTTTTTAATTCAAAACATCTTTCGTGTTTAAATGGATCTTTAGAGAAGGAAATTTTATAGATGTAAGTTCGTGAAATTGCATCAAAACGAGCATGGGCGTTATCAACAACTTTTATAATTTTTTTAATACTTATACTATAATCTAAAAACCTATTGAGAAGATTGACTAAGTTTGATTCGATTTCTTCATTAATATTTGCGTCGAAGTGAGCATACATATTGATTGCATGAACTCCAGTGTCAGTTCTACCAGCTGAAACTAATAAAATTTTTTCCTTCAAAATTATGGAAATTGCATCTTCTATTGTTTGTTGAATACTTAAGCAGTTTGGTTGTCGTTGCCATCCATGATATTTAGTTCCGCAATAACTAATTATTAAAAAATATCTCACACCACAAATATATTAGAATGACAATTCTTAAATTGGATTCATTTTATTATTTATTAAAAAATTGAAAAAAATTCTTGTTCTTTCTGACACTCATGGGTACATTGACGACAGAATTGAGGAGTATGCAAAAAATTCTGATGAGGTTTGGCATGCAGGGGATTTTGGCTCATTAGAAGTTTTAAAAAAATTAAAAAAAATATCTTTTTTAAGAGGAGTATATGGGAATATCGATAATCATTATTTAAGAGGAAGTCTCTCTGAGTTTGAAATATTTGAGGTTGAAAAATTAAAAGTTCTATTAATACACATCTCAGGGAATTCAAAAAACTTATCATCCAAGGTCGATACACTAATTAATTCTCATAAACCTAATATTTTGGTTTGTGGACACTCCCATATTTTAAAGATTGAATATTTAAAATCAAAAAAGATTTTGTATTTAAATCCTGGAGCTGCAGGCAAATATGGTTTCCATAAAATTAGAACGATGATAAAATTCGAGATAATTAACGAAGCTATTAATAATATGAATGTCATTGAATTAGGAAAAAGATCAAAAATTTAACGAACTCTATCAATTGAGTCAATCAAATTTTGATCCTTTTTAATTCCTCTTAGGCAAAGTAAAAGTAACAAAAGTCCAATTCCACTTAAAATAGTCTGATAATTTTGCAAATAATTTAATGAATCGACTTCGATATATGCGAAAATTGATATTGATGTTATAAAAAGCAGTTGTAACATTATGAGAAAATACATTAATTTAATTTGAGTTTTTCTTTTTTTAAAACTTAAAAGAATAACAATTGAAAAAATAATTAATAAAATTAGTAATGATGAAATTAAGTCAACTTTATAAATAAAAAAATGAAACAAACTCTTGTATGTTAAAGCCATATATAGTAAAAAACACTTAATAATTATATAAAGAAAAATGTATAATGATTGAATTCTTTGAATCATATATTGAAAATTAAAAAAAAATAAGTACACTTTCATATTTTTTTGTAATATTGCATTGAAATACCCACCTATCAGGGTAATCTATTCCACAAATTTTATCAACTTCACAATCATGTATGACATTTCCACATTAAAAGAAAAAAAAATATCTGAATTACAGGATATCGCAAAATCTTTAAAAATTAAAAAAATTACTAGTTTAAAAAAACAAGAATTAATTTATCAAATCATTGACTATTTGTCTACAAATCCCGATACTAATTCTAAATCTGAAACATTGAAAGAAGATTCTTCTTCAGAAAATGACAATAAATCAACTTTCAAAAAGGGTACTGATAAAATCGAATCATCAACTGAAAAAAACAATTTTTATAAAAACGACAAGGGAGCGAAAAAACCCTTCAATAAACCAAATCCTAAAAATAGAAATCAGCATGGTCACAAAAACTATGATAATTTTCATAATAGAGACAACAGAAATAGATACAAAGAACCTGATTACGAGTTTGATGGAATTATAAATTCAGAAGGTGTTTTGGATATCATGAATGAAGGATATGGTTTTTTAAGGTCATCTGATTATCACTATTTATCATCACCTGATGATGTTTACGTTTCTCAATCTCAAATTAGACTTTTTGGATTAAAAACAGGTGATACCGTGCTAGGAACAGTAAGACCTCCGAAAGAAGGTGAAAAATATTTTCCTTTAATCAAGGTTGTAAGTATTAATGGGCAGGAGCCCAAAGTTGTAAGAGATAGAGTATCATTTGAGCATTTAACACCATTGTTTCCGCAAGAGAAATTTAAGTTAGCTGAAAAACAAAACACCCTTTCTACTCGTATTATTGATCTTTTTTCACCAATTGGGAAGGGTCAAAGAGGCATGATTGTTTCCCAGCCAAAAACTGGTAAAACAATGCTACTAAAAGACATTGCAAATGCTATTGCTGCAAATCATCCCGAGGTTTATCAAATAATCTTACTAATAGATGAAAGACCAGAAGAGGTTACAGATATGCAAAGAAATGTCAAGGGCGAGGTAGTCGCATCAACATTTGATGAGCCCGCAGATAGACATGTAAAGGTTGCGAATATTGTTTTAGAAAAAGCCAAAAGATTAGTTGAGTGTGGCCATGATGTTGTGATACTTTTAGACTCTATTACTAGACTTGCTAGGGCTTACAATACAGTTCAACCAGCATCGGGCAAGATACTTAGTGGAGGTGTTGATGCAAATGCTTTACATAAACCAAAAAGATTTTTCGGCGCTGCTAGAAATATTGAAAATGGAGGTTCTTTATCAATAATAGCTACTGCACTTACAGAGACAGGATCGAAAATGGATGAGGTGATTTTTGAGGAATTTAAAGGAACAGGTAATATGGAACTTCAATTAGATAGAAAGATATCTAATAGAAGAATTTTCCCAGCCATAGATTTAATTTCATCCAGCACAAGGAGAGACGATCTTCTATTAGATGAAAATACAATTCAAAGAATGTGGGTATTAAGAAAATATCTTGCAGATATGAACCCTGTTGAAGCGATGGAATCAATGAATGACAGGTTTACCAAAACAGTAAACAATGAGGAGTTTTTAATTTCAATGAATTCCTAGAGATATTTTTTATAATGAAGCTATATGCTTTTCTAATTTAGATTTCAGGTTAGAAGCTTTATTCAAGTGAATGATATTTTTCTTAACCAATTTATCTAACAAAGAAACGACTTTTGGAAACTGTTTTTTAGCCTCTTTTTTATTTGAATTATTCCTTAAATCTCTAAGTGCGTTTCTAGCTGTTTTATGCTGAAGCCTGTTTGCAGATCTTTTAACCTCACTAGAGCGTATTCTTTTAATTGATGACTTATGGTTTGCCATTTTTTTATTTTAAGAAGACAAAGCTAATAAAAGCTCATTAAATAATAAAAAAATGTTTTAATTTCTTTTTTAAGAATTATTTGTTTAATATGTAGTTCTAAATCTTAGTTTTAAATTATGAAAAAAATCATTCTACTCATTTTATTGCCTCTAACTTATGTATCATGTGATAATTCCAAAAAAATAACACTTACAAAATTGGAAGGATCACCACCCTATTTGAATGCTAAAATAAGTACAGCATCAATAACTCTTGGAAACGAAAATGAATACTCATTTTCTTTTGATGTAAGTGACTATGAGCTGGGTGCACAAACCATCAATAATGTCGAAAGTCAATTGGCAAATTCAGGTAAAGGACAACACATTCATTTTATAGTAAATAATGGACCTTATTCTGCACATTATATAAATAAATTTAAGAAAAAACTAAATAATGAAAACAACGTGATACTTGCTTTCTTATCAAGGTCCTATCATGAATCTGTAAAAAATCCAAATGCATTTATTTTGACTCAAATCGGTGAGAATAAAATTGATTTAAACAATGAGTTTCTTTTTTACAGTAGACCAAAAGGAACATACAAAGGAAAAGATACAGAAAAATTACTTTTAGATTTTTACCTAGTTAATACGACAATTTCTCCTGGAGGAAATAAAGTAAAAGCTACAATAAATAATACCGAATTCATTATTACAGAGTGGGCACCCTATTATCTCCAAGGACTTCCAAAGGGAGAGATAAAGATAAAACTTGAACTTATAAATTCCGAAGGTAAATTAGTCGATAGCCCGTTTAACCCCTCAGAAAGAACTGTAATCCTTGAATAGCATTTTAGATGAAAGATAAAGCGATTAGTTATAAAACATACTGGATTACCATAATTACTTATTTTTTTTTATTTTTAATTGCACTTTGAAACTTAAAAGATGCAAACTAGAAGAAACTGGATTCGCTCATCAATTGGTTTGGGAGGGCTTTTGCTTGCACCTGAATTAGCCCTTTCAAAGGAAGAAATAAGAAAATTTAATCCTAGACCACCCTCTAAAACAATCAAACTGAGCTCGAATGAAAACCCTATAAGAAATAAAAAACAAACTATTGTGATTTAAAACTCACAATAAAAGACTACGATAAATACACATTAATTTCTGTAGAACGAAATAGAAAGTCGTTATATGTTGTAAAGTCTAAAATAGATTACAATTTTGAACAACAAATCAAATACAAAAATAATTTTTACTTGTTATTAGAGTAATGGACTGTAACTTTTAGCTGAACTTTACGCAATACCGCACTCAAAAAAACAAACACTTGGTATTTATTGGGGCAAAGGAAGATATTTGTAGCCCGTAGGGGAATCGAACCCCTCTTTCCAGGATGAAAAC
>CENJ01006959.1_pt1 | contig 13545 bp, 13 predicted proteins | sample 356161 | NCBI WGS metagenome assembly CENJ01 (sample SAMEA2619531, study PRJEB7988) | marine metagenome | biome: marine biome (ENVO:00000447); feature: surface water layer (ENVO:00002042); material: "saline water (ENVO:00002010), including plankton (ENVO:xxxxxxxx)" | depth 5 m
TATGCATCTACAACACCAATAGATAAAAGAGTTGCAGATAAAATGTTTAAATATATGACTACGGACGGTATGTACGGAAACCCGGCCTCTAGATCGCATAGTTTTGGTTGGGATGCAGATGAAGCGGTAAGTCAAAGCAGAAAACATATTGCTGACTTAATAAACGCAGACCCCCGAGAAATTGTATGGACTAGTGGAGCAACAGAGTCGGATAATTTAGCAATTAAGGGCGCGGCACATTTTTACAAGAAAAAAGGAAAGCATATTATTACGATTAAGACAGAACACAAAGCCGTTCTGGATGCATGTAGACAATTAGAAAGAGAAGGTTTTGAAGTTACATATATGGAGCCAATGGAGAATGGTCTTGTAGACTTAAAGAAACTTGAATCAGAAATAAGAGAAGATACTGTTTTAATCTCTATTATGCATGTGAATAATGAAATTGGAGTTATTCAAGATATTGAAAAAATTGGTGAGCTAACCAGAAGCAAAAATATTATTTTCCATGTAGATGCTGCTCAAAGTGCTGGAAAAATCGAAATTGATTTACAAAGGATGAAAGTTGATCTTATGAGTTTTTCAGCTCACAAAATATATGGTCCAAAAGGCATTGGAGCTCTTTATGTAAGAAGAAAACCGAGGGTGAGATTAGAAGCTCAAATTCATGGCGGTGGACATGAAAGAGGACTTCGTTCTGGGACATTACCAACACACCAGATTGTTGGTATGGGTGAAGCTTTTAGAATAGCCAAAGAAGAAATGACTAATGAATTTGAAAGAGTCTCCAAACTAAGAATTAGGTTATGGAATGGAGTTAAAGATATGGAAGAAGTTTATTTAAACGGTGATTTTGAAAACAGGTATCCAGGAATTATGAACATCAGTTTCAATTACGTTGAAGGTGAATCTCTAATCATGGCGACAAAAGACATAGCGGTATCAAGCGGATCTGCCTGCACATCAGCATCTTTAGAGCCTAGTTTTGTGTTAAGAGCTATTGGTAGATCAGATGAATTAGCTCATAGTTCTTTAAGAATGTCTATTGGAAGGTTTACAACAGAACAGGAAATAGACGCAACTATTAACACGGTGAAAGTCGCAGTTGAGAAGTTAAGAGCGTTATCACCTTTGTGGGAAATGTATAAAGACGGTATCGATATTAGTAAGATTGAGTGGGCTGCCCACTAAGAATTAAATTATTAGGAGAATATAAATGGCATATGGAAAGAAAGTTTTAGATCATTATGAAAATCCAAGAAATGTTGGCACCTTGGATAAAGAAGATAAGTCAGTCGGCACAGGTATGGTTGGTGCACCAGCATGTGGTGATGTAATGAAGCTTCAAATAAAAGTTAATGACGAGGGAATTATAGAAGATGCAAAATTTAAAACTTATGGCTGTGGTTCAGCAATAGCATCTTCTAGTCTTCTTACAGAGTGGGTTAGAGGTAAATCAGTTACACAAGCCCAAGAGATAAAAAATAGTGAGATCGCTGAAGAGTTGGCATTGCCGCCTGTTAAAATCCACTGTTCTGTTCTAGCAGAAGATGCAATTAAGGCTGCTGTTAATGACTATTATGAAAAAAATAATAAAAAGGAAGAAATAGCTTAATTATAATGGCAATTACAATAACTGAAAATGCGGCCTCAAGAGTTAAGAACTTTTTACACGATAGAGGTAAGGGTATTGGCCTAAGAGTAGGTGTTAAAACAACTGGTTGTTCTGGCATGGCTTATGTTATTGAGTTTGCAGATGAAGTTGATAAAGATGATACGATTTTTGAGGACCGAGGAATAAAGATAATAGTTGATCCAAAGTGTTTAATGTACTTAGATGGCACAGAGTTAGATTTTGCAAAAGAAGGCCTTAACGAAGGTTTTAAATTTACAAACCCAAATGAAAAAGCGAGATGTGGTTGTGGAGAAAGTTTTAGCGTTTAAGATAAGAAATAAAAGTATCTAACTTTATCTAGGAATTTCACATGACAGTAAGCTTTAACGAGAATTATTTCCAACTTTTTGAAATAGAGAAATCTTTATTTATTGACCTTAATGTTCTTGAAGAAAAGTACCTTGAGCTGCAAAAAGAGTTTCATCCCGATAAATATGTCAACGCCAGCGACCAAGAAAAGCGTATCTCACTTCAGATCACGTCGTATATTAATGAAGCATATAAGACTTTAAAAAACGATTATTTAAAAAGTATTTATTTATTAAAAATTGAGGGTTACAAATTAGAGGATCAAAATAATACTATATCAGATTCAGCATTCCTAATGCATCAAATGGAACTCAGAGAAGAATTCGAAAGGATTAAAATAGATAAAAATCCAAAAGAACACGAAAATTTTTGCGCAAAAATTAAAGAATTGAAAAATAAATGTTTAGAAAAATTTAGAAAAAACTATGAGAAAAAATTATATGAAGATGCTTCTGAGCAAATTAAGAAGATGAAATTTTACATGTCTATCGAAAACGATTTTAAAAAGGATATTTTGTAGTTATGGCTCTATTACAAATTTCAGAACCAGGTAAATCCCAGAATCCACATGAAAAGAAATACTTTATTGGGATTGATCTGGGAACAACAAATTCACTTGTTGCTGTTTATAGAAATGGTTCAGCATCTGTTATAAAAAATAGTGAAGATAATGAATTATTCCCGTCTGTAGTAACCTACGAAAAAAATTTAACGACCATAGGTGATATCAAGTCAAGAAAAAATTCAATAACATTTAGATCGATCAAAAGGCTGATGGGTAAAAACACTGACGATCTTGAAAAGAAAAATTTTTATTTTCCATGTGAATACTTTGAAGATAATAATATTATTAAATTCAAAGTCTTCGAAAAAGTAGTTACACCAGTTGAGATATCTGCAGAAATACTAAAAAATCTTAAAAAGATATCTGAAGAAACTCTCGATGGAGAGATAGCAGGTTGTGTTATAACTGTTCCAGCCTATTTTGACGACGCACAAAGACAAGCAACGAAAGATGCTGCAGCTTTAAGTGGCCTAAAAGTGTTGAGATTACTTAATGAACCAACAGCTGCCGCAATTGCTTATGGGCTACAAGAAAAAGAGACTTCTAAAATTATGGTTTATGATTTAGGTGGTGGCACCTTTGATGTTTCCATATTAGATTTAAAAGATGGTGTTTTTAAGGTTTTGTCAACAGGTGGAGATAGTAACTTAGGAGGCGATGATATTGATACCCTCATTGCAAAATATATTGAAACAAAATTAAATTTAGATCTCAATAAAAAAGAAAGATATAAGCTGTATTTATTGTCAAAAGATATAAAAATTATGCTTTCCTCAAACGAAGCTGTGAATATTAGCTTAGATCAAATTGGAATTTTTAGTAAAAATATAACAATTACGAAAAAAGAATTTAATGATTTAATTAAGAAATTAATTAAAAAAACTTTGATTATATGCAAACAGGTGCTGTCTGATGCAAATCTTTCAGTTGAAAAAATTAATGAAATTATATTGGTAGGTGGTTCAACAAAAACTCCTTACATAAAATCTGCAATAGAGAATTTTTTTAAAAAAACTCCTTTAAATAATTTAAACCCTGATAATGTTGTTGCAATAGGAGCTTCAATACAAGCAAACATATTATCAGGTAACTCCTCTGACAGTCTCTTATTGCTTGATGTTACTCCTTTATCTCTAGGTGTTGAAACTATGGGAGATCTTGTCGAGGTAATTATACCGAGAAACAGTACAATACCAAATAGTAGTAGCAAGGAATATACTACATTTAAGGATGGACAAAGCGCGATGAGTATTCATGTAGTTCAAGGAGAAAGAGACTTGGCAAGTGACTGTAGATCACTTGCTAAGTTTACAGTATCTGATATACCGCCAATGCTAGCTGGCGCTGCAAGAATAAAGATTGAATTTCAAATAGATGCTGATGGAATTTTAAATGTTACCGCAAAAGAAACCTCAACAAATCAATTAACAACTGTAGAGGTAAAACCATCATATGGTATTAGCGATTCTGAAATAGAAAAAATGTTAAAAGATTCTTTTGATAATGCAAGAGATGATATTGAAATGAGAAATTTAAAAGAATCTATAGTCGAAGCAGAAAGAGTTATTTTAGCTATTAATTCAGCACTAGATATTGATGGAAAGGATTTATTAAATAATGAAGAATATGATGAAATAATTGATGCTCGTGACAAATTAAAGGATAATTTAAAAAATGATAATAGGGAAATTATAGTTGATTCAGTAAAAAACTTGGAAAGTATTTCGGAAACATTTGTATCAAGAAGAATGAACTCTAGTATAAAAAAAATTATGAAGGGAAAAGAAATTAAGGAGTATAAGTAAAATGCCTAAAATAACTTTCTTGCCACATGAAGAATTGTGTCCAAAAGGCTTAGAGATTGATGTAGACGAGGGTATAACCATCTGTGATGTTGCCCTTCAGAATAATATCGACATTGAGCATGCGTGTGAGAAATCATGTGCTTGTACGACATGTCATGTTTATATTAGAAGTGGCTTTGAATCTTTAGATGAATCAACAGAGGACGAAGATGATATGTTAGACAAAGCCTGGGGGTTAGAACCAGATTCAAGATTAAGTTGCCAAGCAGTTACTGGAAAAAGTGATTTAGTTATTGAAATACCAAAATATACTATTAATATGGTCTCAGAAAACCATTAAGGAGTTGATGTGAGTTTGAAGTGGGAAGATAGTTTGGATATTGCTTGTGAATTACTTGAAAAATATCCTGATGTAGATCCTCAATATATAAGATATACCGATCTGCATGAATGGATATGTAGCTTAGAGGATTTTAATGATAATCCAAATAATTCAAATGAAAAAATTCTTGAAGCAATTCAAATGAATTGGATTGAAGAAGCAAAATAAAAAATATATAGGAGTATATGATGCCAATAGAAAGAACATTCTCGATTATAAAGCCAGACGCAGTAGGTAAAAATCTAATTGGTCAGATAACACAAAGATTTGAAGAAAATAATTTAAAAATTGTTGCATCAAAAATGGTTCACTTAACCAAAGAGAAAGCTGAAGGATTTTATTCTATTCATAAAGATAAGCCGTTTTTCCCGAAGCTTGTTGAATTTATGACATCAGGGCCTGTTATGGTCCAAGTTTTAGAAGGCGAAAATGCAATACTTAAAAATAGAGAGATTATGGGCGCTACAAATCCAAATGATGCAGCAGAAAAAACAATAAGAAAAGACTACGCAACTAGCATAGATGAGAATGCAGTTCATGGCTCAGATGCAGAAGATACTGCAAAAACAGAAATTGCGTTTTTTTTTAACGAAAATGAGATTTTTAAGAGAACAAGATAAGAATAAATATGCAAAATATTGATTCTCTAAAAATCGCTAGCAAATTATTAAAATCTCAAAGAGAAAAAAAAGGTTATTCAATAGAAGAAGTCTGCATAGATCTTAGATTAAAAAAAGAGATTATAGAAGATATTGAAAATGGAAATTTTTCAAATTTTAAAAGTTATTTATTTTTAAAGGGTTATATAAATAATTATGCAAATTTTCTCAATATTAAAGTTGATCTTCCTGAAGTAAAAAATAAAAGAAAGAAAAAAATAATTTCTAATAACGATAATAATGAAGAAAATTTTAAAAAAAATAAAAATCTCATTATATATTCATCTTTAGTATTTGTTATTTTTTTATCTTTTTTTATTATAAAAAATAACATAAATTTTGAGGAAAAAAATGTGTCTGTACAGAAAAAAAAATCAGATTCTGATTTGGCAGGTATTAACAATTTTCCAAATAATAATGAGATTTTAGAAGCCAAAGAGATCATTATAGATAATGATAAAATTAAGATAGAAAAATTATTAAGTAAAAAAAGTGATAAGCCAGTTTTGGAAAGTAATAATGGAAAAATTGAAAATAAAATTTCTTTTCCTGAGAAAATTGAATCTAAACCACTTTTATTAATTTCTTACAGCGGAGACTCCTGGACAGAGATAATTGATTCAAATGGCGATATTGTATTTTTTGATCTTGTTAAAAATGGGAATACAATAAATTTTAATATTCTGGCTCCTTTTGAGATATTATTAGGTGACGCAACCGTTGTTAATATAAAGTATAATAATAAAGAAATTAGTATCCCTTATTTCAATCCAGATACAAATGTAGGGAAAATAAAAGTAAAAAATTAAAATAAAATGAAAAAATTTCAGTCCGTCAGGGGTATGCGAGATATTCTGCAAATAGAAGCAAAATCTTTTAGAGATCTTGAGAACTATCTAATCTCTGTAACAAATCAGTTTGGCTTTGAAGAAATAAAAACTCCAATTCTTGAGGATACAAATCTATTTATAAAATCTATAGGAGATGGAACTGATATAGTTGAGAAAGAAATGTATACATTTAATGATTCAAAAAATAATCCAATATCTATGAGACCTGAAGGGACTGCATCATGTGCAAGAGCATTAATAGAACACGGGAAAAGTGACACAATTAATAAAGTTTGGTATGCAGGTCCTTTTTTTAGGCACGAAAGGCCACAAAAAGGAAGATATCGTCAATTTCATCAATTCGGAGTGGAATTTACAGGGGTAAGAAGTTTTGAAGCTGATTTTGAAATTATAAACCTTGCAAATCAAATGTGGGATAACTTAAATATTAAACCAACTCTTTTAATTAATTCTATTGGAGATAGTGAAGATAGAAAAAAATACATTGACGTACTTCTTGAATATTTAAAAAAATATGAATCTGATTTTGATGATAATGAAAAAAATAAACTTAAAAGTAATCCATTAAGAATACTAGATACAAAAAGGAAAAAGATTAAAAAAATTTTAGAAAGCGCTCCAAATATTAATGATTATTTATCAGACGACTCAAAATCTCACTTCGATGGCCTTCTTGAGTTATTGGATGATAAGAAAATATCATATATTCAAGATTCTAATCTAGTAAGAGGACTTGATTACTATAATAGAACAGTATTTGAGTACATAGATAATACTGAAAACTCTCAAAATACAATATGTGCTGGCGGTAGATATGACTATTTATTCGAAAGCCTATGTGGCAAAGAGGTACCAGCATTGGGTTTTGCAATAGGAATAGAAAGACTGATGGACTTTATTAATTTTCCAATAACTAATAAACAGATAGTGCAATTCTATTTAATTGTTTTAGATGAGGAAAATCACTCATATTCACAAACTATAGCAAAAATTATCAGAAGTACTTCAGAAAAATTTACTGTTCTTCACAGTTACAGCTATAAAAATTTGAAAACACAATTGAAAAAAGCCGACAAATTATCATTAGACTATTGTGTTATTATAGGAAACGAAGAACGAAAAAAAAATATTTGTCAAATAAAAAATATGAACTCAGGAGAACAGGAAAATATTTGTATTGATAAATTGACTGATTTCTTAAAAGAAAAAATTATAGCGGGAATACAAGATGAGTAGCGAAAACCTAGATTTTACCAGTAAAATAATGGCTTGGTGTCAAGATAATTTAAAGTACCTAATAATTGGGGCTTTAATAGGCATAATCATTCCATTATCTTGGAATTACTATAAACATCTGAGAACAACTGAAAACTTGGTTGCTTCAGATCTGTATGGTGAACTAGTGAACCTAATAGATTCACAAGAGGATTATAAAAATATTGAAAATAAGATCTTAGGTGAACATGAAAATTCAATTTACGAAGTATTATCAAAGTTTATATTATCAAAGCAAGAATTTGAAAATAATGATTATCAAGCAGCGAAGAAATATTTAGAAGATATTATTAGCATCGATATTGATGTAACTTATAATAGTCTAGCAAAAATAAAAATTTCTGTAATTAATATTCAAGAAAAAAATTATGATGACGCACTTTTGACATTAGATAATATTGAATTGAAAGATTCTTTTCAACAAGTGATTTTTGAATTGAAAGGAGATATTTATAAATACAAAGGCGATAAAGTAAAATCTCTTGAATTTTATAATAAAGCTATAGAAGCATCTGCCATTGATAATGAAAACTTATTAATGAAAAAAAATTCTGTTAAAAATTAAAATGTATTATGAAAAAAATATCATTTCTTTTAATTATCTTTTTAAGCTCATGCTCAACCACAGAAAGTCTTCTTCCAGGCTTTATCCCTGATTTTATACAAAAATATTTTCAGGATGAAGTTTCCCTGTACGGCGAATTACCTGACTATGTTCAAGAATCAAAAGTATCTATACTTTGGGAAAAAAATATCTCTGGAGAAATTGAGGATGAGTACTCTTTTTTAAAAATTTATAAATTCGGAAATGAAATATATGTTCCTACAAATGAGAAAGAAATTGTAATTATATCCTCTGAAAATGGTCAAGTTATAAAATCTTTAAAAATAGAATTAGATATATTTTCAGGAATTATTGTCGATGAAAACTTAGTATATTTTGGATCGAGGCAAGATACTGTGACTGCTATTGATTACGTCACCAATAAGATCCTTTGGCAGCGAATTATGTCAAGTGAAGTAATGTCAATATCTGAGGTATTTAATAATATAATTTATGTTATGACGAATGATAGTAAAATTACAGCTATTGATATTTCTACTGGAAAATTTTTATGGATAAATTCACAAATACCATCTGAATTATCGATAAGAGGTTCAAGCACACCTAAAGTCTACGAAGATAAAGTATATGTTGGATTCGAGGACGGAAAAATTGTTTCTTTTGACGCGTTTAATGGTGACATTATTTGGGAAGTACAGATTCCCGCAACAAAAACAGAAACTATTATTGACAGATTAAATGATATAGACGGATCTGTATTAATTGATGATGGAGTGTTGTATGCAATTTCATATCAAGGAAGTGCAGTTGCTGTTGATAGTGCTAGTGGTCAAATTTTATGGAAGAAAGAAGCTTCTTCAATAAATAGCCTGGCCTCAAATTTCGAGAACATATTTTTTATAAATAATGATGGGGTTTTATTGAGTTTGGATAAATATACTGGAAGAGTAAAATGGAAACAAAGTAAATTTTTTAAAAGACTAGTTGGATCTCCAATTATTTTTAACGATTTTATAATAGTAAGTGATATTGAAAATTATTTACATATTATAAATACTGATACTGGATCTATATCAGGCCGAATGAAAATAAAGGATAAAATTCAGTCTTTTTATAATGAATTAGATTCACTATATATACTAGACAAAAATTTTTCTTTAAAAAAGATAAACATTTCTAAGACTGATTAAAAATGAAAACAATAGTAACTTTAGTAGGAAGGCCAAATGTAGGTAAATCAACTATATTTAATAAGCTCACAAAAACAAATAACGCAATAGTTGCTGATATTCCTGGATATACTAGAGATTGTCAGCAAGGTTTATGTGAATACGTAGACAAAAGCTTTATAGTAGTAGATACGGCTGGTTTATTTTTTAAAGATGATGATATAAGCCATGTTAGTGAAGCAAATACATATGAGTCTATAGAAGAATCAGATTTACTATTATTTATTGTTGATGCCGAGGAAGGTCTTGTCTCATCAGATATTGAAATAGCAAAAAATCTAAGAAAAATACATAAAAAAATTTTTCTTGTGATTAATAAAATTGATAGAACGCAAAAAGAATTTTCTCAAGGTGAGTTTTCTGAATTAGGTTTTAAAGACATATCTTTGATATCTGCTAAAAATGGATCTGGTATAAAAAATATTCTAAACGCTATATATTCGGATATAAACGATGATAAACCTTTTGATGACGACAAGGAAAAACTGGATCTTGCAATTTTAGGTAAGCCAAATGTTGGCAAGTCCACTTTAGTTAACTCACTTTTTGGTAAAGAGAAGCAGATAACACAAAATAAACCTGGCACTACAAGAGACTGCATAAGAATACCGATCTCAAAATATGGATATGATTTTAATATTGTAGATACACCAGGAATTAGAAAGAAAAGTAAAACAAAAAATTATATTGAAATTATAGGAGTTATCAAAACTCTTAAAACAATTGAGGCATCTAATGTTGTAATCATTTTAATAGATTCTATTGATGGAATTACTGACCAAGATTTGTCTTTAATTAGCAGAGTGATGGAATTGGGAAAACCAGCTTTGATAGCTTTAAATAAAACAGATAAAATTGATGATTATCAAGATCATATATTAAGTCATGGAATTGATACTAAGTTCAAATTTATTAATTATATTCCAATATATAAAATTTCAGCTCTTAAAGGCACAGGCATAAAGAAAATAATTCAATCTGCTGTAAATATTTATAAACAAAGTAAGCAATCTATAAATACTTCAGTTTTAAATAAGCTCGTTCAAGATGCTATATTTAGCCACCAACCACCTGCATATGGAGGTAAAAGAATAAAAATTAGATATGTTCATCAAGGAGGTAACAATCCCATAAGATTAATAATACATGGTACCTATGTAGATAAACTTTCAAAAGATTATTTAAGATATTTATCAAATTATATTAGAAAAAAGATTGATTTAAAAGGCATCACTATGTTCTTTGAGCTAAGAAATAAATTTGAAAAGAGATAGCTATTTTTCATGTGTTGCATTCACGGAAGTATAAATTCCTCCTCTCACATTCCATTCAGCGTTAATATTCATGAATTTAGGATCCAAAAGTTCAACTAGATCATCTAGTATTTGATTAGTAAGGTCTTCATGAAATCCTGGCTTATCTCTAAAGGATACAAAGTACAATTTTAGTGATTTTAACTCCACACATAGTTTGTCTGGTATATACTCGATTAATATATTAGCGAAATCTGGTTGACTAGTTTTGGGACAAAGACTGGTAAATTCAGGTATTTCAAAGTTGATAGTATAATCTCTATCAATGTTTGGATTTTCAAATGTTTCTAATATATTATGACTCATGATGTATGCATTATATGTAAGTAATTTGACAAAACAACTCATAATTATTATCGCAAGGAAAAATATTGAGATTAACAAATATTAAGATTTCTGGATTTAAGTCCTTTGTCGACAAGACAGAAATATCTTTATCAACAAAAAGAACTGGGATAATTGGACCTAATGGGTGCGGAAAATCGAATATTATAGATGCAGTGAAGTGGGTGCTTGGAGAAACATCAAAACATATAAGAGGAGATAGTATAGATGATGTAATCTTTAACGGCACAGACTCTAGACAGCCTCATGATTATGCCAATGTAGAATTACTTTTTTCTAATACCGAAAATAGAATCGGTGGGCAATATGCTCAATATGATGAAATTTCAGTAAAAAGAGAAGTAACAAGAGAAGGTGCATCAAAATACTTTTTAAACAATAGTCATTGCAGAAGGAGAGACATACTTGATATTTTTATGGGCACAGGTTTAGGCCCAAAGAGCTATGCAATTATAAATCAAGGAACTGCATCTAAACTTATTGAGTCTAAACCGGAAGAGTTTAGAATATATTTAGAGGAAGTTGCAGGCATATCAAAATATAGAGAAAGAAAAAAAGAAACAGAAAATAAGATTAAACATACTAAAGAAAATCTTGACAGACTAAATGATGTAATAAGCGAAGTATTAAAACAATTAAAAACACTTGAGAGACAAGCAATACAGGCAGATAAATTCAAAAAATTATCAGAAGAAAAGAAAACAATCAAATCAGAAATATTAGCTATAAGCATAAGGGATTTTCAAGAAAAAATTGAAAATAAAAATAAAAAGATAGAGGCTAAAAAAACAAAACTAGAAAAATATAATTTAAAAACAAATACTATTAATAAAGAGATTAGCGAGATAAAAATAAATTACCAGAAACTAAATGAAAAGATGAATGATATTCAAAAAGAATATTATGACGCATTAAGTGAAGTTGGTAGAACAGAGCAAGCTATTGAATATGAAAAAGATGGTGCAGAGAGAAATAAGAAGCAATATGAAAATGCTTTAGAATCAATAAAAAAGATTAGAAAAAAACTAGATGAGGATAATGCTGAATTAAATAAATTAAATGAAGAAATAACAGATTTACATTTAAAAAAGATTGACTCCTTTGATAAAATAAAAAATTTAGAAAAGGAAAAAGTAGAATTAAATAATAAGTTAGAAGCTAATAAAGAGACTTTGGAAAAAAGTACGAAAAAATATTATGAGTCTACTCAAAATATTAAAAGTCAAAAATTAGAAATCGATAATTCTGTAAAAGATATAAATCGTATAAAAAAAGATATTGAAGAATATAAGAAAACTTCAGAAAAAATATTCACTGAGCTAAAAAAAATAGAATCATATGAGCTTGATTTAAAAATTCAAGAGTATAGAGAGGAGATAAAAAATTTTAACAGAATAATAAGTAGTTCAGATAATAACGAAGAATTAGTAAATTGTTCAAATAAAATTAACCTTATAATTAAAGGTATAAAAAGTATTGTGGAGACCATTCAAGCCGATGAATATGAATTGGCTAAAAAAAATGAACAAGTTAAAAATGATATAGATAATAAGATTCTAAATGAATCTAATAGGCTTAGTGAATTAGAGAAAAACAAGAAAATTAAAAATGAAAATATCCTTAAGTTAAACGAAGAATTTCCTAAGCTTGAAAATAGTATAAAAAATACCGAATTAGAGTTACTAAATATAAACTCTGATTTAAATAATTTAGAAGAAAATTACAGTAATGAAAAAAATACTTTATATGATATTGAACTTAATACTGAAACAAAAAAAGTAAGAATTAGTAATTTAAAAGATAATATTGCTTTAAATAATAATGAGCTTGATTCCATGTCCGGAAATGTTGAAATACTAAAGACTGGAAATGATTTGCCAGATGATAAACTCTTGGAGCTCGAAAAATCTCTTTCAAAAAACCTAAAAATCCAAAATACAAAAGACCTCGAACTTGAAGAAGATAGGATAAAGATAACAGAACTTACAAATAAAATTTCAAAATTAGAAGAAGAAAAATCTGAAATTTCTAGGTTTGTTGAAAATATCAGATATGAAATTTCAGAAGATGAAAAAAGTATTCAGGAAGTTGTAGGTCAAGTTAAAAATATAAAAGAGCAGCTTGAAGAACTTGGTATGAACGACAAGTCTATTCTTGAAGCTGATATAAATTATGATCTGACAAAGTGGAAGAAAAGAGAAAGAGAGCTTTCGTCAGAAATAGACAGAATGGGACCTATAAATCTTGCAGCGATTGACCAATTTAAAGAATATGAAGAACGTAAATCTTATTTAACAATGCAAAAAGATGATTTGGTAGCTGCTTTAAACTCATTAGAAGAAGCAATTAAAAAAATTGATAAAGAAACAAAAGACAGATTTAAAGACACATTCGGAAAGGTGAATAATAAACTTCAGGAAATTTTTCCAAAATTATTTAACGGTGGAAAAGCTTATTTAAAAATGACAGAAAATGATCTGTTAAAAACAGGTGTTGAAGTTTATGCAAGTCCACCAGGAAAAAAGCTTACATCGATAAATCTTTTATCTGGAGGGGAAAAAGCTCTTACTGC
>CENJ01039054.1_pt1 | contig 13538 bp, 8 predicted proteins | sample 356161 | NCBI WGS metagenome assembly CENJ01 (sample SAMEA2619531, study PRJEB7988) | marine metagenome | biome: marine biome (ENVO:00000447); feature: surface water layer (ENVO:00002042); material: "saline water (ENVO:00002010), including plankton (ENVO:xxxxxxxx)" | depth 5 m
CATATCAATATTGAAATGCCGTTTTAGGATGTCGCTTATATTCTCATAACAACACCCAAAACGAACCACCTCGAGCGTCTCGACATTTAAAAGAGTCGATGACATGCCTTGATGGGTATATTTCACGGGACCGTAATTCACGATAAAGTCCGCTGCTTCTTTAATCTCGTCCTGCACATCCTCTACACGGAAACGCGTACCGGTTGTCGAAACATTGGCAGATGAACCGAAGAAAAGCTGACCCGCCTCAAAAGACAGGCGTGTAATTTCTGAATGAAAACGTCCGGCATTGGTCAGCATGGCAAGCGTGTTGTCCACTGTGCTGCGGGTGTAAAGTTCTTCTTCAATTGTACCAAACAACTCGTGCCCCGGGTTGCAGGGCGCAATGATACCCAGAGGAAGATCATAATCTTCGACAATGGCAGAAACGATTTCGCGTCCTCGGCTTGTGCATTCATGCAAGGAGCGGTGATGGTCCATGTTACCGATAAGTGCGTTATATTTTGTGTTCGCACGCTGCTTGGTATTGAAAATATGCATAACAGGGTCAAGACCCTTGCCCAAGAAAGCGTAGCCTACATCCATTGGTAGAATGCAAGTGCCGCCGCCCATAATGACGTCAAAGGCTTGCTTTGCGTCTTTCTCGATAGCTAAAACGCCCATAATAAATCCCCTCTATGTAATTGTAAGACCCACATTGCCGCTCTCACGACAATGTGGGTTTATTTTTATTCAGCGGCCAGACGGCTTTTTGAAAAGTCCGGTGCTGCAGGCGGCTCAAGGCCTGTTTCTGCCAGGCAATTGGCGCGAAGCTCTTCGAGTTCATCGCCAAAGTTAAACAGTTTAGCCTCTGCCTTATTGGCAGCTTTTTCAGCTCTCAATGCTTCTGTAGCCGCTTCATCAACCGCGCCATTTGCGATAACAACACCGTAAATGTCATTAGCTGCTTCCAGACTGACAAGACCCGAGTCTACGTCTTTCAGGACGCGATCCGCTTCTCTTGTCAGCGGGTCGCCGACACCGCCGCCGCCCCAAGTATTGAAGTAAAGAATGTCGCCGCTTTTCACTTCAAAACGGTCACATTTGGATGGCAGCATTTCTGTTTCACCGGTCGCACGCACCAGTTCTTTTGTGCTACGCCAACCAGGATTAGCGCCGTTAACTCCCCATGGGTAGGTCAACCAACGGTCATCATGAATTGAGATTTCACCATCTTCAAGGAATCTGTAACCCATGCGAATGCCGTTACCACCTCTGTGATAGCCGGCACCACCTGAGTCCGTAATTGACTCATAAGTTTCAATGCGGAGCGGGAAATAAGCCTCAAGAAACTCGTTAGGTACGTTCTTAAAGCCCGGCCATAGGGAGTGACCGTCAGGCCCGTCACCAATAGGTCTTGCCGGAATACCGCCAAAGCCAATTTGGTAAAGCTGATACCACTCACCATTTTTATCATAGCCGGAATACATAAAGTGAGGACTGTCAGAGAAGCCTGCACCACAAAGGAAATCCGGATTACCTTGACCAAGTAATCCGCCAAGAACATCAAAGATACGCCCCAGCGCATGTGTCCGGCATGACAGTGCTGCCGGGCGGGTTGGTTTCAGTAAAGACCCTTCAGGGATACGGACATCCATGTAGTCGTAGAAGCCGTCATTAAAAAGAATTTGCGGGTCAAATGCGGAAATCATAAATGTTCCGCAGAACATTTTGAACATTTCCTCATTCAGCAAGAAGTTAATCGAACCGGGGCTTTGTGGGTCGGTTCCATCGAAGTCAAAAATGACTTTCTCACCTTCACGCCACATTGAGCATTTGATTTTATAAGGCCCGGAACCCAGCGCATCATCACAGATATAATCTTCGAAGGTTTGAACCTCTTCCGGTACTGTTTCCATGATTAGTTTTTGCATGGCGCGGCAGTTACGTTCTAGCAACTCATCAAGAGCAGAATAGAAAACATCGTCACCAAAGCGTTCGGCCATTTCAATGCAACGACGATCCGCAATATTACAGGCGGCAATAACACCTTTAAAGTCACCTTCGTTCCAATGCGGCATACGTGAGTTACGCAAAACAATTTTAATAATGTCGTCTTGTAATTCACCTTTTCTGAAGACCTTTACGGGTGGCACGGCCACACCTTCTTCAAAAATCTCACGGGCTTCGTTTGGCAATGAACCCGGTGCCCGGCCGCCAATATCTGTCATGTGACCGAAATGCGCTGCCCAGCAGAGGTGACGGCCATCTTTAAAAACCGGTTTGATGACCAAATAATCATTCAAATGGCTGACTGCGCCGCCGCAGCTGTAAGGGTCATTGGTGAAAATCATGTCACCTTCTTCAATGGTGCCTTCAAAGGCTTCCATAAAGCCATGAATGAACGAGCCAAATTGTCCAACAACCATCTTGCCGTCTACATTGGCAATCATTGGAAAAGCGTCGCCCTGTTCACGGATGCCCGGGGACATGGCTGTACGGAAAAGCGTTGCATCCATTTGCTCACGGGTATTACGAAGAGCATTTTCAATAATATCCAGTGTAATGGGGTCAACTTCTAACCGGTTATAAGGGGTTGTGTTTGTCTCGAGAATTTTCTCATGCATGATAATAATCTCCCAATTTTCAGGATTTAGGTGACAGCAGCAAATTGCGACGGCTGTCTACTTTGGCTTCATGGCCGGGGAACACAACGGTTGTTGAGTCCATTTCAGTGATTACGGCAGGGCCGTTAACAATGTGTCCGGGGTCAAGTTTGGCGCGGTCATAAACTTTTGCTTTGTGCAATTCACCATTATGGAAAATTTCATGATCCATAATGATAGCATCATCAACCGACCCGGATGAGGCTTCGCCGGAGTCCGACAACTCAACATCTGATGGTGGGCCGAGAACGATAGCGCGAAGATTAACGAATTCTTTTTCAGCATCCAGACGGAATGTGAACAGCTGTTCGTGCATTTCGTCGAAATCATTGGCTACTGCATCGAATTTACCCGCTTTTACGTCTTCAAGTGACACAGGCACAGTTAACACCAGACCCTGACCTGAATACCTAATATCTATCTCATAACGATATTCCAGCGTTTTCGTGTCGAGGTTAATGGCATCATTGCTACCGGAGATGGTTAGACCGTCACCGGCGCTTTGTGCCAATTCACCAAGATCTTCAGCGATTTTGCCGCCATCGGCATTCTTCATATTGACGATGATGGTTTTGGACGCCTCATTTCTCAGGCGCGTCGTGGCATCACCATAGGCACAAAGAATACCCGGCCCTGGCGGCACGATTACCGGCCATGACTGCGTCAATTCACCAAGTGCGTTGGCATGCAGAGGTCCGGCACCCCCAAAAGCCATCAAAGAGAAGTCACGCGGGTCATACCCTTTTTCAATTGAGACAAGACGAACGGCACCGAACATGCGTTCATTGACGATTTTGACGATACCTTCTGCGGCTTCGTTAACCGTTAGTCCCAGCGCATCAGCTACCTTCTGGACAGCTTTTTCGGCAAGGTCTTTGCGGATGTTCATGTCACCGCCAAGTTTTTGGTTTTCAGGCAGGTAGCCAAGAACCACATTGGCGTCAGTAACTGTTGGATTTTCACCACCTTTGTCATAAGCAGCAGGTCCGGGGACAGCGCCGGCAGATTCAGGGCCGACACGCAGAGCTTTCGTCAGTTCCGGCACATGGGCGATTGACCCGCCACCGGCACCGATAGAACGCACATCCAAGGCACTGGCGCGGACAGTCACATCACCGACAGTCGTTTCACGGCGGACAAGCGCCTGACCGTTTTCAATAAGTGCCACATCGGTTGATGTGCCACCCATATCGAAGGTGATGACATTATTGATACCGGCCTGTTCACCAACCCAGATAGCACCCGACACGCCACCAGCCGGGCCGCTCATAAGCAGGTTCACCGGAAAATTGGCGGCTGACGGGGCCGTAGCCAAACCACCGTCGGATCTCAGGATTGACAGGCTAGCGCCATTCATCTTTTCGCTAAATTCGGCTTCAAGATTGGAGATATATTTTTCAACCTCAGGGCGCACATAGGAATTTGCGACAGTAGTGACCGTTCTCTCATATTCCTGCAGTTCAGGAATAACTTCGCTTGATATTGATGCAGGAATGTCCGGCATGACTTCGCTGGCAATCTCTCTGATGCGTTTTTCATGTTCATCATTTGAGAAGCTGTTGATGAGACAAATTGTCAGGGCTTCGATGTTTTTAGCTTTGAGACCTTCCAATGATGTTCTCAGAGCAGCCTCGTCGAGACCCTTAACAACTTCACCATCTGCGCCCATGCGCTCGTCAGCTTCAATTGTAAATTCTAAGGGGGCTAGTGGGGGAGTCTTTTGATAGTAGAGCCATCCACCCAAACCGCCCGGCACATAAGAGCGTGCAATCTGTAAAACTTGTCCATAGCCTTTTGTGGTGACAAGGCCTACTTTTGCGCCCTTCCCAGTCAAAATGGCGTTTGTTGCGACAGTCGTACCGTGTGTAATGACCTCAATATCTGCCATATCTACATTGGCTAATTCACAAGCTTTTTTAATACCGTTCAATACGCCTTTGGAGCTATCCTCAGGTGTTGATGGTACTTTGGATGTAAAAAAACTTGATGATTTTGTATCGACCAATAAGACGTCAGTGAAGGTTCCGCCTACATCAACTCCTACCTTAAACATTTTTATTCCCCCATATGTAATGGATATTTTCTACTAGTAATATTTTGAATGCTTGTTTAACTATAGTAGCATCAATGATGCAGACCAATAAATCAAGACAGATTGTTATTTAAATGCAAAAAAAAATATATAAAGCCAGATATTCGGAGATTGCCGAAACACTCATTAACCAGATAACAAGTGGTCACTATGAATTAGGACAACAACTCCCCTCCGAACAGGCCATGTCGGAAAGTTTCAATGTCAGCCGCTTCACGATTAGAGCCGCGCTCAGAGAAATTGAAAAAATGGGTATGATTAGCCGCCATCGGCGTCGTGGAACTATCCTTTTGTCCGACAAGCCTGTTGAACTTATCGTTCAAGAAATTAAGGGTTTTGAAGAGTTGTTTCAATATCCACAGGATACTGTCCTGCACATGACTAAGTCGAGTTCGACTGAAGCTGATATTTCACTCGCAAATTTTTTAAAAACCACACCCGGTACCGAATGGACAAGATTGGAAGGTCTCAGGGTCACACAGGATAAATCACCTTTCTGCATAACCGACATTTATGTACCTAAAGAAATTAATCTTTCACTAAAGGATGTTAATAAGCCGGATAGACCCGTCTTTAAAATCATAGAAGAAAACTTTGGGTTTCAGGCAGAAGAAATAAACGCTGAAATTATGGCTGGCAGTCTTGGCAAAGAGCGTGCTGCGCGATTGAATGTGGAAGCCGGGAGTTCATCAATCATTATTGTCAGGCGTTATCGTGATACGCAAGGACGGCTTTTCGAGGTCTCTGTCAGTGAACATCCGGCAAGCAGATTTACCTATTCATTCAACATGAGTTACAGGAGATAAGAATGTCCCAAGAAGGTGTTCGTCCATTTTCAGGACTGCGGAGCTTTCTATTCGTGCCGGGCAACCACCCAGACAAGTTGGCCAAGGTTTTTTCTTATGGTGCGGATGCGGTCATTCTTGATCTTGAAGATGCATGTGCTGATGCCGATAAGGTAGACGCAAGACAAACTGTTATTGATGTTTTGAAAAAGCCGCGCACCGGCAAAGGTTATGTTCGGGTCAATGCAATAGATACACCCTATTGCTTCCGCGACATTGATACAGTTATCGGCCCATGGCTTGATGGTATTGTGTTGCCAAAGCTGGAAAACCCCGAAGAACTTTTTGCCGTGGATTGGGCAATAACTGAATATGAAAAAGAGCGTGATCTGCCGCATGGCAGTATTGACCTTATGCCCATTATAGAAACGGCAAAGGGGATGAAAAACCTTGAGGCCCTTTGCAAAAAGCCCGGCAGAATGAAGCGCTTCTCTTTTGGTGCAGGTGACTTTACCCGTGATGTTGGTATTAAGTGGAGTGCTGATGAAGGCGAGCTTTCCTATGTGCGTGGTCACATGATTTTAACAGCGCGTGATGCGGGTTTGGAGCCACCAATTGATACTGTTCATATTGACCTCAAAGATGAAGACAGTTTTGAAGAGTCAGTCAAAACCGGCGTAAAATATGGCTTTCAAGGGAAATTGTGTATTCATCCAAAGCAGGTTCCTTCTGTTAATCAGGGGTACATGCCGGACGCAGCTGAGATTGATAAGGCAGAAAAAATCATTGCTGCCTTTGAGGCTGCTGAAGCATCCGGCTCAGCTTCCATTCAGGTCGATGGTTACTTTATTGATTATCCGATTGTCGAAAAAGCTTATGCCATTCGCCGGCTCGCTGAAACTTACAGCTAGGGTTTATGCATCCCTGTTGATTACTACTCGCCGAGCCAATCCTTTAAAACATCTTGTGTATCTGCCCCCAGAGCGCGACCGGCCCAGCTAATTTGACCCGGCGTCTCTGTGAGACGGGGGCATACATTTGGCAGGGTTATTGAGCCGAGGCGCGGGTCGTTAATTTCGACTAAATTCTCCCGGGCTTTATATTGCGGGTCATTGAAAATTTCCTCAATCGAATAAACCGGGCCGCATGGCACTTCAGCACCTTCACAGGCTTTCAGAATTTCATCGCGGGTAAAGCCGGTCGTCCAATTCGTTACAAAAGCATCCACCTCTGCACGTTTAGCCTCGCGCATCGCAATGGTGCCGTAAATACCGTCGCCGGTTACGTCATTTCTCTCCATCAGACCGGCAAGACGATTAAAAATTTTGTCATTCGTACAGGCAATCGCCACCCACAACCCGTCTTTGGACGGGTAATGGCTATGCGGCACTGCGTTGACTGTTCCTGCGCCCATGCGTTCACGAACAAAATCCTTATAGGCATAGGCCGGAGCCAACTCGTCCAGAATTCGGAAAACACTTTCATAAAGGCCGACATCTACAATCTGTCCGCTACCTGTTTTGGCGCGGGACTGCAAGGCGACCAGAACGCCTAATGCCGCATAAACACCGGACATATAATCGGACAATGTTGCCGTGCCGGGAGAGGCGGGCGGCGAGTCTGGTTCGCCGCACAAATAAGAGATGCCGCTAAATGCATTGGCAATACGTCCAAATCCCGGGCGATGGCGATATGGCCCGGTCTGCCCGTATGCCGTGATGCGTGCAATGATGAGTGCGGGGTTAATTTCCTGAAGAACATCCGCGCCAAGACCCCATTTCTCAAGTGTGCCGACCTGAAAGTTTTCACATAGAACATCAGCCTCAGCGACGAGTTTTTTGAGTGTTTCAGCCCCCTCTGGAGAGCGTAAATCCAGCTCAATAGATCTTTTGTTTCTGCCTTCACTCATCCAGACCAGTGTATCCCCGCATTCTGTGGGTGTTCCAAATTTTCTAACCGGATCGCCTGAACCGGGGAGTTCAACCTTGACGACATCTGCACCAAATTCTGCCAGAAATGTCGCGCAATAGGGGCCAGCAATAAAAGTCGCCAAATCCAAGACTTTGAGACCGTTCAGTGCGCCGGGAGCCGGGCGGATATTTTCATCTGTATGAGCTTGCGTCATTATATTCTCCAATTGTCCAGACTATATGCTGGACTGTTTTCTATAACTGAACTATGTTAAAAATTCAAACGTAAAGGTGATGCTATGCTTATGACATCTGAAGAATACAGAGAATCCCTCCGTCGCTTATCTCCAAAAGTCTATTTGGGAGGCAATTTGGTGGAGTCAGTTGCCGATGAGCCCGGTTTTGCCCCGGGTGTAAATGCCACGGGTATCACCTATGATTTTGCTCTTGTTGATGACTATAAAGATATGATGACAGCTAAGGGCGTCAATGGTGAAACCACGAACCGTCTCCTTGCCATTAACCGCAGTCGGCAGGATTTGCTTGAAAAACTTGAAGCCGTTCGCCTGACTTGCCAATTTGCCGGTTGTGCCCAACGTTATTTGACACATGATGCGTTTAACGCACTTTATGAAGCAACATGGCGGATTAGCGAGCGGACGGGTGGTGAAAACCATGACCGTCTACTGGCTTATATTCAACATGTTCAAGAAAATGACCTTTCTGTCGGTGTGGCAATGACAGACGGAAAAGGGGATCGTTCAAAACGCCCGTCCCAGCAGGAAGTTCGTGACGCCTATGTGCATGTCACCGAGCGCCGCAAAGACGGTATTGTGATTTCCGGCGTGAAAGCCATTATTACCGGCGCCCCTTATATGCATGAGTTTCTGGTCATGCCCTGCCGCCGTATGCAGGAAGATGACAAGGATTTCACTGTCGCTTGTGCCGTGCCTGTTGATGCGGAAGGCATTACCATTGTCGCGCGCCCGGCTGGCCGTCCTGAAAACCCGGCAGCCAAAATGAGCGCAAAATTTGCTCAGGCAGTGGGTGTTGCGCATTTTGACAATGTATTTGTCCCATATGACAAAGTGTTTATTGATGGCGAAATTGATGAAGCGCACATTATGACAACACATTATGCCACGCATCACCGCCATAGTTGTATTGGTGCGCGCGCAGGTTTTGGTGATTTGCTGATTGGGGCAGGTGCTATGATGGCCGAAGCCAACGGGTTGGATGTCGAGAAAAAAGGCCATATGCGCGAAAAAATGGTCGATTTAATCAAAATTACCGAGGGTTTTTATGCCTGCGGTATCGCTGCTTCCACTATGGGTGTGCATGATGAAGCAGGGAATTTCCGCCCTGACCAAATTTATTCCAACATTGGCAAGCTGTTATTGGCAAATCAGATTTATGACATGCATCGTCTGGCGCATGATCTTTCCGGCGGTTTGGTCGTGGCACTTCCCGGTCCTGATGAAGACCACAATCCGTCAACGGCGGCAGTCCTTCAAGATGTATTGCGCGGCAGCCCTGATGTGACCTATGAGCATCGAGCCAATGTGGCGCGCTTTATAGAGGATTTAACTGCATCTGAAACCGGTGGTTGGTATTCTGTAATCAGTCTGCATGGTGGCGGGTCACCGGAAGCCATGAAGCTTGAAATTTTGCGCAACTATAATGTTCAGGCAAGGCGAGACCTTGTTCAGGCTTTGTTTGATCGCAATGCGCTGGAGCTGGGTAAGGGCATGAAAATTGACCGCCAACCGGGACGTTGCTGTGCCAAGGGCTGTCATGGTGATGAGCTGGTTTCCGGTGATTCCGACAATAAGGCCGCAGAGTAAAGCGCCACATAAAACGACATAAAATAAGGATGAGTCTCCTTTGGAGAGTATTTTCTGGGTCCTCGCCACTTTCACGGCGGCTTTTGGACAAGCATTAAGATCTGTCATTCAGAAACGCTACCGTCAGGAGCTTGGGCTTTATGGCAGTGCCTATGTGCGCTTCCTTTATGGCTTTCCGGCGTCTCTTTTTCTGTTGCTATTTATTTTCCAGGATTATGATATTCGAACGCTTCATTTGCCTACCGAATTTTATTTATGGTTGGTGCCGGCGGCGATTATTCAAATTCTTTTTACGATTATTCTCGGTAAAGCCTTCGAGCAACGTAATTTTGCCACCTCTATTGCTCTGTCTAAAACCGATGCCATACAGGCTGCCCTGTTTGAGCTGGTTCTGCTCTCTCTTGTGCCCGATATCAAGGTTGTTATAGCCATTTCGATAAGTTTTCTTGGTGTCTATATTATATCTATGAGCCGGAATAAGGGTGATGTTGCATTGAAGTGGCGACAAAAAGCCAATTCAGTCGCTCTCGGTCTGCTTGCCGGCCTTGCGCTTGGCGGGTGTTCCGTTTTCTTCCGCATTGCCATGGATACATTGCCCTATCTCGATGTTCTTCATCGGGCCGTGCTCACGGCTTTTCTGTCGGTTGCCATTCAGACCGTGATTATGGGCGCTGCCTTGCTGATTTGGCGTAAAGATGAATTTTTGGCTTGTCTTGGTAGTTGGCGCGTATCGACCTTGGCCGGCACAGTGGCTGCAATTACAACCTTTATGTGGTTCGTGGCTTTCAGCCTTATTGGTGTTGCGCCGGTCAGAATGCTGGGTCAGGTGGAGATTATTTTCAGCATGGCTTTCAGTTTCTGGTTTTTCAAAGAACAAATCGGGCGCACTGAAATCATGGGTATCGCACTTATTATCACCTCAGTGTGGATTTTGCTCAGTTAATCAACGTTAACATTTGCATCTCTTGAAAAAGTCGTATAACATTTAGTCCATACCATTAATTTTACATCAGGAAATCCATGTCCTTAAAATCTCATGAGATTAATTTAGACATCACCCCGATAACCGAGACGTTTGGTGCTATTATAAGCGGTGTTAAGTTATCCAACCAGATGTCACAAGATGAATTGAACCAGATCAAATCATATTGGAACAGGTATCAAATCCTCCTTTTTAGAGATCAGGACTTATCAAAAGAAGATATCATTGGCTTTAGCCGTGAATTAGGGGATTTGGAAATCCATATCCGCAATGAATGGCTTAATGACTCGCATCCTGAAATTCTGCAAATTTCGAATATAAATGTTGATGGCAAGCCGATTGGCGCCCTCGCAGATGGTGAAGTTGGTTGGCATTATGACCAGATTTACCTGAAAAGACCTGCACTTGGGTCACTTCTATGCTCTGTAAAAATTCCACCTGAAGGCGGGTGCACTTATTTTGCCGACATGACAACAGCCTATGAGCGCTTGCCGCTTGAACTTAAAGCCACCATTGATGGCCGGCTGGGAATTCAATCTTATGAGAATTTCAATAATCTCTATTCAACCAAAACAGATGAAAATCAAACCAGTCTGACACAAAAAATCACGCAACCACTCGTGCGTACACATCCCGTTACTGGTCGTCGTGCACTCTATCTGTGCCCCGGAATGACAGTTGGTATTACCGGCATACCTGATGATGAAAGTGATGCAATATTACAACAATTGTTCGATTGGTGTTTACAAGACGATTTTGTTTACAAGCATAATTGGCGTCTGGGAGATGCACTTTTGTGGGATAATGCCTGCACAATGCACCGCAGAGAGCCATTTGACAGTGTTCATGAACGCCTTATGTTCAGAACTACAATCCTTCCACAAGCTGAAAGGGCTGTACCATTTTAGTTTACATACAATTATTATGTGCTTAGGGTAAAAAATACATAATAATTGTATACTATTTTGTTTATCCTTAGGGGGATGCTTATGAGAAACTTTAAGACACTTGTTTTGTCTGGGTGTGCAGCAGCAGTGCTAATGCCCATCCTGCCAGTCAGTGCCCAGAGCATTGACGAAATTGTTGTCACAGCGCGGCGACAATCAGAAAGCCTCAGAGATGTACCTGCATCTGTGAGTGTTCTAACTGCTGATGCCCTTGAAAAAACTGGGGCTCAACTTGCTGAAGATTTCGTTCAGTTAACACCCGGTGTAACTATTGTTACCGGTACTGCCGAAGTAGGTGACAGTCAGATCAACATTCGTGGTATGAACGGTGCCCGTGATGCTGAGAGTTCTGTAGCTCTGGTTGTTGACGGGATTTTGAAAACAAACACAGCCCAGTTGAACCAAAACCACGGTACAATGAGCCAGGTTGAAATTCTTAAAGGTCCACAGGGGGCGATTTACGGTAGAAACGCCGCCGCCGGTGCGATTGTCCTCTCAACCCTGAAGCCAACTGATGAGTACACAGGTAATCTCAAAGTCAGCCTTGCTGAGCATGGCACACTTTCTGCCTCAGGTTATTTGTCCGGTCCTGTCGGTTCTAACTCAGGTTTTGTGCTTTCATTTAACAGAATGGAAACAGACGGATTTTACACCAACAGATTTTTGAAGAAAGATGTTGTTGATAATGCAGAAAAATACGGCATTGATGCGCGTTTTGTAACAGAACTTGACTCAACAACTTGGGATTTTAAAGCGCGTTACGCCAAAGTGGACAGTGCGTCCATTAATTTCCGTGCAGCGTTCCAGCTTCCAGCTTTTGGACCACTCTTCACACAAGATGTTAATGACATTGATTTTGAAGAAAATGGTGACGCTTATTACGGCAACATCATTCCGACCAATAATCAGGAAACAATGGAATTCTCAGCCAAAGTAGATCATGAAATGGATGACCACATCCTGACAGCTTGGATGCTTTACAGTGATGTTGAACAAGATTTAATGGCTGATGGTACTTCTGCTGACTTTGCTCGTTACTCACTGGCAGCTACTGCCAACACAGCCGCTGCAACGACATCTGCTGCACAATGTGCCGCCACAACAGCTGCGAATGCTGCGTTTGCCCTCAATTCGCCGGGTTCACTGGCTATTGCTGCACTGCCTTATGGCCCATACAGCCCGACGACTTGTGACGGGTCACAGTATCAGGTCAGAAATCAGCGCGATTTCAGTGTTGAGGCCAGAATTGCCAGCAACACAGACAGCGCTCTGCAATGGCAGGCCGGTGTTTATATGCTCGATATTGACAGAGAAGTCGGTGTCAGCCTTGGTGCGGATCTTGGACAGGGTGTACTTTATAACCTCTATAATGGCCCAACAACCGTTAACCCGACATCACAGCTTTATCATGATGACTTCACAACTGAAGTTACAGCTATTTTCGCCTCGCTTGATTATGCCGCTTCAGACAATCTGAATGTCGGCTTTGCGCTGCGTTATGACGAAGAAGAGCGTGAAGTTAAAAACCTTGTACCACTGGTTGCTGATCCTATCACAGGTTCGGCTCTGAACCCGGGTCAAGATACTGATGGGGACGGCGTGTTGACAGCTATTGCTGACGACAGTGAAACCTATGATGAGCTTCAGCCAAAATTCTCATTGAATTACGCTGTCAGCGATGAAACGAACATTTACGCAAACGCAGGTATTGGCTTTAAGTCCGGTGGTTTCAACAATTCAGGTGCAGCTCAGATTATTTCTAATAATCTTGTGAACGGCCCAACAATTGTTGACCAAGTTAATGTTAATTCAGAAGTCATTATTGCTGATAACTATGAAAAAGAAACATCAACAGCCTTTGAGGTTGGTGTTAAAGGCACGTCAGGCGACCTGACATATGAATTTGCCGGTTACTACACAGAAGTTGAAGACATGCAGTTCTTCGAATTCTTCGTCGGCTCATTCGGTCTTCTCAGAGTTGTTAACAATATTGATGAAGTTGAAATCATGGGTGTTGAAGGTAGCCTCAAATATGACGTCAGCAATGATTTGTCTGTATTTGGTTCATTCAACTATCTGGACAGTGAAATTACTGCCAACTCAGCTCGTGCTTCAACAGTTGGTAACAAATCACCATATACATCTGAGTACACCATTAATATTGGCGCAGATTACTCTTATATGATGAATAATGGTTCTGAGTTCTCAGCACGACTGGACTACAGAGTTACCGGACCCACGGTATTCCATACAGTTCAAGGTGTGACGACCTCTCAGTGGGCAAGCTTTGCTCCTAGTGACTTCTCTATCGCTGAAAGAGACGAATACGGTGT
>CENJ01018994.1_pt1 | contig 13537 bp, 10 predicted proteins | sample 356161 | NCBI WGS metagenome assembly CENJ01 (sample SAMEA2619531, study PRJEB7988) | marine metagenome | biome: marine biome (ENVO:00000447); feature: surface water layer (ENVO:00002042); material: "saline water (ENVO:00002010), including plankton (ENVO:xxxxxxxx)" | depth 5 m
GGAGTGTTCACAAAATCTTTAATTTCGATTTTGTAAATTGTGCTAATCGGAGCTAAATTATTATATTTATCTTCATGGGTCGGCTCTAGTAAATTTTGATTATTTATATTCGAATCTTCTATAAGTAGCAAAGAACTCAAACTTATAAAAAAAATAGTCAAAAAAAGTAATAATTTTTTATTAATAAAAATCAATTTTTTTATATAAATTAAAAGTAGAAATATACTTATCGCTCCAAAAGCAACACCCTTAGATAAAATTACAAGTGCCAACATCGGTACTGCAATAAAAAGATAAGTAGATTTTTTTGTCTTCAAAAATATTTCAATGAGTAAAATAATCCAAGGCAAGAATGCCAAAACAAGAATTTCAGATTTCATTGTAATTCTTAAAGCAATCATTAATGGAAAAAAATTTAATAGTGAAAGTGTTAATAAAATGGTATTTCTTTCGATTTGAAAAAATCGTAACAAATTATATAAACCAATTTGTGCAATTATATAGAGGAAAAAATTGACAGCCTGTACGCTATTGTTAATTATCATGGCCGCATTGTTTTCGCTAATTGAATGTGAAAAAAAATATAATCCCCAACTTTGCAATATGTAGTAAAAATTTCCTTGACTTAAATTAGTTTGTTCCGATTCATAAAAGAAATATCTTATGTATTCAAAATATTTATAGAAATCTGGCGAGTCAATTACATTAAACATCAAAAGGCAGATCTCTTTACTTAAATACAATGTAATAAGATATATAAAAAGAGGGATAAATTTACTATATTTATTAAATCTATTAATTATTTTATACATATTGTTTAAAATAACATTGTAGTGAGATCATTCTATAAAAAAATAAAATATAGATACTATCGTCCGTCAAGTAATCCATTTATAAGTGGAGATACTTTTCGTAATTATGCTGACCATATTCATGATGATTTAAATCAAGTAAATCCTTCTTTAGTTAAAAAAGGAGATTTTATATTTCTCAAAAGCGAATTTATTGAAGACTTTTTTGAAAACTTTTCAGATAAAATTACCAATGAATTTTTTATCATATCACATAACTCAGATATGTTTATTAATTCAAAAATTCAAAAATTTGATCATCAAAATTTAATAAAATGGTTCGCACAAAATATTGACACACAGGAAAATAGCAAAATTAATTTTATTCCAATCGGTCTTGAAAATAAAATGTATAGGAAAAACGGTAAACCTGAAAGATATTTGAATGTAAATTTGGAAAAAAGAGATGAAAATATTGTTTTTTCATGTTTTAGAGAATATTCCAATCCTGAAAGAGTGAATATTAAAAAAATTATCTCGGATATAGGATTTATTAATAATTATCAAGATTTGAAAAATATAGATTATATCAAAAAACTTTCTTCTTCAAAATTTAGTATCTGCCCAGAAGGTAATGGGGTCGACTCTCACAGAATATGGGAGTCTCTAATTTTAAGGTCAATTCCAATTGTAAAAAGTAATCAATTCGTTGAAATGTTGTTATCAAATAATGTTCCTCTTTTTGTTGTAAAAGATTATGAAAATTTAAAAAACTTAAATGAAGACAAATTGAGCAAATATTATGAAAATAACGAGCCTAAATTTGATTCACTTAATCTACATCAATCTCAGTTTTGGATAAAAAAATTTGATACTCTAAGAAAAGAGGTAACACAATCTAGTTTTTAAAAAAATAACTAAATTAGCGCCAAAATATTTTTTGCTGTTTGCATTCCTTGTTCAATTGCTTGATCTTGATTTATATATTGGTAGTTTGCAAGTCTTCCACAAAAGTGTATTTCATTTTGTGAGGCATTTATTTCTAGTATCATTTTTTTTAATTCTTCATTTTGCTGTTTAGATTTACCATCTTTTCCTAAAATTGGATAATGTCTTATGTCTGGAAAAGAATATTCTTTGCATACGATTGTTCCATTAATTTTTTGTCCGCTTGCATGCTTAGTCTCAATAGTTCTTGTAAATTCCTCATTCAAAGATGGATGGTTAATTTGGTAAGCTTCAGTTACAAATTCTTTATCTATAAATTCAGGTTCTGATTTAATTCCTCTCCAAGGTAGCTTATTCTCTGTATTAAGAAAGTCATCTAAAGGTGCAGTAATTACGATATGTCTGTAGTCTTTTGACAATTCTTCAATATTATTAATATTTAATTTAGCTTTAAAATTAACTAGTTTGTTACTTAATATCTTTTCAATTATCTCGCCAGAGCCATTGGGATGGAAGTATTCAAATTTGTCGTTAAACAAATTTTTATTTCCATCCGTCCTTAAATCAATTCTCTTTGGAGCAAATTCAGATGACAACTTTGACCCTTCAACACCCCACTGTTTAAAAGTGTATCCCTCAATAAACAAGGAGTATAACGTAGGCCCCATAATTGAAATTGCATACGTTTCAAAATTTTCTATATCTATTTTTTTAGGCAGGGCATTCAATTCATTTTCAATTGCTTTCCATTCCTCAAAATTTTTCAATTCATCTACTTGAGGTGGCCAACTTACCAATATTGAGTCCCCTTTTAAAGATTTTGGATATATTCTTGTTTTTACTTGATGATCGAAATTCCTTTTCATCCCAAAATCATTCACAAATTTGTTTACATCGAGATTGGATGTATGAAAAATATGGGGCCCGTTAGGTTCAAAGACTACTCCATTAATCGTTTCTGATCTTGAGTGACCTCCGACTTTATCAGTAGCTTCAAAAATTTCTGATTGCACACCATTTCTGTGAAGCATTTCACTCACTGTTGCACCAGCCCAACCAGCACCGATAATTAGTACATTGTTATTGGTCAAAAATAATCTCCTTTAGATCTAATATGAACTTTTCCATATTAAGTTTAGTAGTTACTGTGTAATAGGAATTTTTTGAAATTTTGTTAGCTAATTCTTCATCATTTATTATCTTTTTTATATTTTCACACCAGGCATCAAGGGAATTGTTCTCAGGAAATAATATATTTTCGTTGTTTTTGAAGAGATTTGGGTCCCAAAAACCATCAGTCTTAGATATAATTACTGGAGTCTTACAAATCATTGATTGTAAAGCAACACTTTGACCAGATGGTTGTATTGAATTTTTTAACGGAATTACTGAAAGTCTTGATTCTGTATAATATTTTTTCATTTCTATATCAGTTAATATTGACTCATTCCAATTAGAAGTTATAAGATTGATATTATGAGGTAACTCATTTTCTTTACTAATCTCAGATGTTAAAATATTAAATTTTAAATTAGGTAACTCACTAGCAATTTTTATTATTTTAGAAAAATCTCTATTCCCATCATTGCCAACAAAGATTACATCTGAAAAGTATTCTTCCTTGTTGTAATCTGGAATTTTTTGTGTCCAAAAATTTGAATCTACACAGAATGGAAAGTACTTAAATTTATGTTTATACTCGTGAAAATTTCTGCAAGCCAAGTCATATTCTCCTTTACCTAAAAATAAAAAAATATTGCAAGAATGAATAAGAGTTTTCATAAAAAATTCTTGCAACCAACTAAAATACTTAGGTTTTTCTTTTCCAAAAAATCCCATTATAAAAACATTTACTTGAAAATTACTAAATAGATTTTCAAGTAGAATTAATGGAAGGATAGATAATGCTAATCTATCGTTAGTTACTATTAAAGTATCCGTCCTACGTAATATTTTGAAGTTTTTAAATGAACAAATTTCATTTAAGTAAAATGGTAAATTTGTTAGCTTTCTCAAAACCTTGTCAATGAATAAAAACACTTTTTGAAAAGCTTTACTTGTATTAATGTTATTTTCAATAATATCTATATTTTTTGATTCATTATAAAGTTGAAAATATCCATAAAAAAATTCACTTGCAATATTTTTAGAAGACTCAATTTTCTCTGTTCTTCCATTTCCAAATACGTATGTAATAGAGTTGGTCACATCAATCACCTTAATAATAATTTCTTTATTTATTTAAATAAACAATCATATAATTGAGTTGTGTGTGGATTCATAGGAACAATTTCTAACTCAAATATTGATATTGATAATTTAATTAATTGCAACAAAAAATTAATTTGCAGAGGCCCAGATAACACAACAATTTATGAGTCAACAAAACATAAAGCTAATTTTTCAAAAGAGAAAAATTTTTCCTTTATATTTAATAGATTATCAATTGTTGATTTAACAGAACTTGCAAATCAACCAATGTATTCAGAAGAATTTAATACACTAATTCTTTTTAACGGTGAAGTATATAACCATATTGATTTAAGAAAAAAATTAAAAAATGAGGGATTGATTTTCAAAACAAAAAATTCTGATACTGAAGTTTTGCTTTTAGGGATCTCATATTTTGGTAAAGAATTTATTAAAAAAGTGATTGGTCAGTTTTCTATTGTTTTTATAGATTTTAGTAAAAACAACGTAATGATGATCAAAGACAGGCTATCTCAAAAACCTTTATTCTATAAACAAAATTCAGAAGAATTAGTCTTTGGGTCTAATTTAGAATCAATTTATAAAGCTTCGAAAAATAATCAAATTTCTGACAAAAGTTTATACGAGTATCTACAAATAAGTGTAATTAGATCCCCAGAAACAATTTTTAATGATATTTACAAATTGCAACCTTCTGAAATAATTGAATTTGATATTGATGAAAAAATAAAATTACGTGAAAAATCTTTTTATTGGGATATGAGCAGTTTTGTTGATGAAAGAATATTTAATAAAGAGGAATTTTATAACCTTATGTCAGATGCAATAATGATTAGAAACCAAGCTGATGTTGAAATTGCCAATTTTTGCTCAGGGGGTATTGATTCTACTGCAATAATTAAAAATCTAAGCCATGACGTCTCAAACATAAACACTTTCACCATTAAATTTAAAAATAAAAAATATGATGAAAGCAAGTGGTCAAATGAGGTTTCACAAATTTATAATACCAATCATTTTATAGAAGAACTAGATTCGGATATTAGCAAATCAGAAATTGACAACATTATAAACAATTTGGATGAACCATATGGAGACCCGTCTTTGATTCCAACAACAATATTGTCAAAAAAAATGTCAGAAAAATACAAGGTTGCTATATCTGGTGATGGAGGTGATGAATTATTCGGAGGTTATACACATTTAAATAATTTGATGCATAAAAGAAAATATAATCCGTATTTACTTTCGTATATTTATAAAAAATATAATCCTAAAAGGGGTACAGGAACTGAAATATTGAGTAGATCATCAGATTTAAATATAGCCCACGAATCTTACTTTAATGACAAGAAACTTTTAGAAGTTTTAAAAATAAATTCGAAACAATATTTTTTTGATAGAGAACCTTTTTTTGAGAAAAATACAATTAAAAACTTTCAGCTCAGAGACTATAAATTTTACCTTGCTGAAATGATGATGTTAAAAGTTGATCGAGCTTCTATGGCAAATTCTCTAGAAGTAAGATCACCATTCGTTGATCATAGGCTTATTGAATATATGTTTTCACATAATTTATATAAAAACAATAAATATAAATCAAAACCTTTATTAAAAGAATATTTAAGTAATGATTTTTCTGATGACTTTTTAAATCGAGAGAAAAAAGGATTTGCATTTGATATAGAAAATTGGATTTCAAAAAATCAAGAGAGTGTAAAAGAAACTCTAATGTATGGGAAGTACATCAAAAGCTTTAATAAAAATGTTTTTCAAGATTTAAATATTTTTAAATCTAGAATAAATGGGATAAGAATTTGGAAATTGTATTTATTAGAAAAATATTTGGAAAGATTTTAAATTGAAAATTTCAATATTCACTTCAATGACTGATCCGGATGCACGAAAAGATCCATGGAGAGAGTCTATGTCATGTTATGAAAATTTTGCTGATGAGGTTGTTGTTGTTGGCAAAGACTGGCCGTATGAATTTAGTTGGGATTATATTCAATCTGTTTTTCAGGAAGGTTTTGATAAATCAACAGGAGACTGGGCTTTTTGGATGGATATCGATACAATGTTCCATGAAAAATCTTTTGAAACAATTAAGCAGGAATTAGAAAAATATAAAGACTCTTCAGCTATTGCATTTCCAAAGTATCAAATATTCACACCTGATCGATATCACATGAAAACACACTTAGTAGTCGCACTAAATAAAAAACTTTTTCCTAACATTAAAATGAACGGCGGGGGAGATGAATTACAACCTACAATTAATGGAAACTTAATTGAAGTATCAAATATTCCTAAATCAAAGGAACCCGTTTGGAATTATGATTCAATTTTTAGAACAAAAGAAATAATCAGAGAAGATAGAGCAAGATTTGCTAGAGCATGGAATCGTTATTTTAAAGATTTAGGTGGAAGAGGTGGTGAATTGCCAGACGAAGCATATGAAGCATGGTTAAATATGGTACTTGAAAGGTACCAGTATCACGTTTTAAAACTAAAAATAGACGACCATCCTAAATACATCAAGGAAAGTTTAAAACAGCTTAATGAAAGTAATTTTGGTTACTCTATGTTTGAACAAAAAAATAAAGTTAAAAGAAACCCTTTACACTATGCCAAAGCTTATAAATCCCGATATTTTAGCAAATAAAAGAAAGTGAATTATATTCTTTTTTATAAAGGAAAAATTCCAAGATATATTGATTACTGTATTAATTCAATTCTTTCAACCGATGAAGATTCTAAAATTTATTTTTTGACAGATTCAAAAGTTGATTTTCATAATGAGAGAGTAATTGTTAAAGATTTATTGAGTATAAATTCAACTTATATTGAAAAATTAAATGACCTAAATTATTTTGCTGGCGATAATAATCCACTTTGGGAGAGCTCATTGATGAGAATTTTTTATATAAACGAGTTTATAAAGATGAAACAAATAAATGAATTTGTCCATTTTGATTTGGATGTTTTAATTTACAAATCATTTAAAGATGTTCAAAATATTTTTTCAAATAATAAAATTAACATAACCCCACTAACAAAAAATTTTCTTGTATTTGGATATTCCTATACACCTTCCTCACAATTATTCACAAAATTGGCGGATATACTTTTTAAGATACTAGAAAATAAAAAATTTTATGAAGAAAAATACTACAATAGCCAAAGGCTTAATGAAATGAAAATGCTCTATATAGCATATGATGAAAATCCTGAACTTTTTAATTTATTAGACGTTGTGCCAAATAATAAATCAATTTTTTTGTTTGATCCTGGTTCATATGGTCAATATTTAGGCGGAACACACAAAAAGAAATTTTCTAAGGGGTTCATTGATAAAGATCATATTGCTGGAATTGAAATTAGTAAAAAAAATGTAAAGCCTATATTTTTTAATAATAACTATTGCATTAAGGAAAATGATCGTATATTTGATTTAGTAAATCTTCACGTACATAGTAAAAAGCTGAAAAATTTTTTGCCTCAAAACTATTCAAAACTAGTCAAAACAAGCAAGTTATGAAAAATCTTAAAATTGGTATAGTCGCGCTTGTTAGAGGATACAATAATTTTGAATCTTATGATCAATTAATTCAAAGGAATAAATATTTGTATGAAAATGTAAAATTAAAAGCCAATCATGATTATTCCTATATATTGTTTCATGAAGGCAATATATCACTTGAAGGACAGGAATATATCCAAGAAAAAACTAAATTCGAAATTGAATTTATTGACGTAAAAACTTGTTTTGAAATTTCTCAAAAATTAGAAGACGCTGCATTAAAAGAATCAGGTAGAGAATATGCAGATGATAAAGGATATAGACTAATGTGTAGATTTAATACATTTTATATATGGTCTTACGTTAAAAAATTTGATTATATTTTAAGAGTTGACGAAGACTGTTTAATTGAGAAATTTGATGAGAACCAATTCGATATTATGTATAAAAGTAAGATCGACTTTTGTGTATCACAGTACTCGATTGAAACACATAGCTATACAAACAGTTCATTACCTAGTTTTTTAGTGAAAAATTTAAACGCAAATGATGACAGCTTTTATAATCATAAGTTTCCCTATACAAATGTCTATATCTCTAGAGTTAATTTTTGGCTAGAGCCTGAGATAAATAAAAAGTTAGAGAATATTGCCCTCAGTGATGAGCAGTATATCTATCGGTGGGGAGATTTACCAATTTTGGGTTCTTATTTAAATTATTTTAAATCAAAAGTTGTTTTTTTTAATTTTCTACAATATAAACACTTATCACATGGAAATAATGTAAAAATTAAAAACTCTATGCTAAATTCAATTTACCAAATAATAAAAGTTTCTGTTATGCTTTCTAAAAGTTACTATATGTTGAAAAAATTATATTTGAAATCAAAATTAAATCTACAAAATTTCAGACTCACGATAAACAAGCTAGTTACTAAAGAGATTGGCACAAAAAATGGATCAAATAGGGAAGGTTGGTTAAAGATAAAGCTTAGTAACTTAGAATCAGGTATATCAATTTTAGATGCGGGCGCCGGTGAAGCACAGTATAAAACTTATTGCAGTCACTTAAAATATACTTCTCAAGATATCGCAAAATATGATGGTCAAGGAGATGGGCATGGTTTACAGACGAAAACAAGAGATTACAGTGAAATTGATATCATAAGTGATATTGCCAATATACCTTTAGATAATGAATCTTTTGACGCAATAATGTGTATTGAGGTTTTTGAACATTTGACTAATCCCCTAGATGCACTTAAAGAGTTTAATAGAATTCTTAAAAGTGGCGGAATGTTGATTTTAACGGCACCCTTTAATAGTTTAACTCATTATGCCCCATATCATTTTTCGACGGGTTTTACTAAGTATTTTTATGAGCACCATTTAAAGGAATTCGAATTTGAAATTATTGAACTTGTTGAAAATGGAAGTTATTTTGAATATTTAGCTCAGGAAGCAAGAAGACTCAGTTCAGTAGGTAAGCAATATTCAAATAAAAAATTAAATTTTTTTGAAAAATTAATATCTCTTTTTTATCTGAGAACTCTTAATAAATTATCAAAATCTGACACTGGAAGCAAAGATATTTTAAATTTTGGTATACAAATTCTTGCTCAAAAAAAATAATTATTTGATATCTTTAAACCAAATTTTATATTTAAATTCATAAAATGTTAGGCCTTCTAGCTAAACAAGTTATAATTTAAACATTAAATTATGAAACCACTAAAAACTAAGTTTTTTTTAATAATTCCTTTTTTTATTACATTAATTTATATTCTTGATTTTTATGTTCTTGATAGTTTATCTTCACAACAATTTTGGTGTGTTGAAATTTACAAAGAGTTTAGTTTTTTAAATTTTAACAATTTAAGACTTCCTATTCATTGTGACGAAGGTCCTTACAGGTTTGCTTCTGAATCACTATCAAATTTTTTTGATGAAACCAATCCTTATCAAGGGAGGCCTTTATTTATATTATCTATCTCAATATTTAGAAATATTTTCAATATCTTATCTTTTTTGAATATAAGTGAATATTTAATTTTTAGGCTTGCAATGCTATTTATACAATTTATCGTTTTATTTTTTATAATACGAATATTTGTGTCATTAACAAATTTAGACTTTCAGAGTAAAACTGACTATCTGATAATATTTCTTGTAATTAGTACACCAAGTATTAGGTGGAATATATTTTTTTCATCTGTTGAAAATTTAACATTTTTATTATTTTTAATAAGTATTAAATACTTATTAAGCGATCAAGAAAATTCAAATCGAAAAAATAGTACTTTTATTTTGTTAGGCATACTTTCTTTGGCACATATGTCTGCGATAGTATATGGTTTTATAATATTATTTTTTGAAATAATAAACAAAAAGGAAATTAAATTTTTGTTATTAATTAAACGGATTTTTTATCTTCTTGTATTTCAGGTTATTTACAGATTGACTGTTTACTTTAGTGATTATAGTTTTTACGATTGGCATAAAGAAATTTATAATCAGTTTTATTGGATATTTAATGTAATTCAAGGAAAACCTCCGATTGCTGATTGCCAAACATTAAATACTTTTTGGAAATGTAATACATTAGTTACAGGTAGCTTTTTAGGGTATTTTTTAATTCTTATTCTTTATCTGGTCAGTATTGTCCTTATGTCTCTATATTTTAAGGAAAACGTTCCTGAATTAATAAAATATTCATTATTTGTTAATATATTTATTTTTTTATTTTGGTCTTTACAAGGACTTTATGAGCCATTTAGATTTGTTAATTACAGCATTGGTTATTTTTTATTTTTTTCATTATTTATATTTATAATTATGTACAAAAAAAATCTTTATTTAACTCTATCGATACTGATATTTCAATTCTCAGTATTTTATTTAGAACCATACAATACAGCACTAAATATTCCCCAAGTAAATGTTCTAACTATTATTTCAGTCTTATTATTTCTAGTTTTTTTAACTCAATTCTCATTAAAAAAACAAAAAGAAAATAATTTTACGAAATATAATTAGTTTGTGATCGTTGTAATAATTCCTGTTTTTAATGAAGAAAAAAATATTGAGAAAGTTATTACTAGCGTCTCTGCATATTGTGACAAATTGATTGTTGTAAATGATTGTTCAACTGATAACACTAAGCAAATATTAAGTTCTTTAAAAATAAGTAAATTAATAATTATTGAAAATGATAAAAACTTAGGAATTGGTGGTGCTACAAAAGTTGGATTAAAAAAGGCACTAGATTTCAAAGCAGAGTTTATTGTCAAATTTGATGGTGATGGACAACACTTAGCGCAAGATATTCCAAAATTTTTAGATCGGCTTCAAAATGATAATCTCGACTACGTAAAAGGAAATAGATTTAAATCTTCCATATCTGAAATGCCATTTTATAAATTAATTGGAAATCTTTTATCTACCAATCTTCAAAAAATTGTCACTGGTAACTTCAGCATTTCTGATCCTAACAACGGATTTTTAGCTTTTAGATCAAATATTTTTAAAAAAATTAAATTTAAACATTTAAGAGACGATTATTTTTTTGAGAATTCACTACTCCTCAATTTAAATGTTCTTGGATACAAGATTTCAGAAGAACCTATTGAAACTATATATGCAGAAGAAAAAAGTAGCATTCCAATGTTTAGAGGCTCGCTGAAACTTTTTCCTGTATTTGTAAGGTTACTATACACAAAGAACAATCTAGATATGAAAGCAAACCTCTCAATGGGAAGTGTTGTTTTTTATCTAGTCAACTTTCTTTTAATATTAAAAATATTTTATTTCGACTCAATCAGTCTTTACTTGATTATTGGATTCATATTTTTATATTTATTAATTGATGTAATTAATTTTTTCAATGATTAAGTTAAAAGAAAATATAATATTAATTCTTATTTTTCCATTTCTGATAAATTTTTTATTTAATTTACCCTCAAATAATCATATTTATTATCAGAGTTTATTAATTAGTTTTTATTGCTTCATTATTTTATATTTCATTGGACGCGAATTAGATATTGTTTTTGAACTAAACTCAGTATCTTTGTCAATCTCTTTTTATTTAATTGGAATATTTGTTATTAACTTCTTTTTCTTGCCTCTAGATCAAATAGCTTTGAGTTTTAAAGAAATATTTATTACTTACAATATCTTTATTACTTTCATAATTTTGCTAAAAAGTAGAAAACCAAAATATTTTGTTTTTGCTATTTTTTTACTCATAGTTTTTAGATACTTCTCTGAAATAATTAATTTAGATACAAGAAATTATATTCAATACAGCAGCGATGTTGTAGAATTTTGGCTTCCAATGTCAGAAATGATTTATTCAAATGATCTACACTTTTCAATTAAAAACAATTTAATGCCAGGCTACTCATTATTAATTAACTATATATATGCTGAACTTTTTTTCTTATTTATAGGAGAAACGACTTTATCTTTTTCATTAATAATTCCAAATATATTTCTTTATTTAAGCCTTTTAATGTTTTATGAAGTTAAAAGTAGTAAAAAAGTAAAAATTTATATATTAACTTTATATATTGCAATCATCCTTAACAGTGTCTGGCTGAGTTATCTTTTTTTTAATTCTTTTATGGGTGAAGTTATTGTCAACTTTCTGTTTAGCTCATTTCTAATAAATGCAGCTACAAATTCAAAAATTTCTAAAAGTAAGTTATATTTTTTATTTCTAGGATTTCTTTATTTCTTAAAGCCATTTTCATCAGTTTTATTTATTATTATTGCGATAACCTTATTTTTAAAATATAAAAAATATTACCAGCTCTATTTACCTATTATTGGATTTGTTATAAATGGTATCTTTAGTAATTTTATTTTTAGGAATTTAAATACTCAAAATGTTTACTTAAAAATATTCAGTGATAATTCAGAAAAATTATTTGATTTTTATTTTCAGAATATCTTTTTAATCTTTAGACAAGAGATATTCATTGATAAAGTCATAACATTATTTTTAATACTGTATTTATTTGTAAAATTGAAAAGCATTAAAGATAAAAAAAATTTCAATATTCTGAACTTAATTCTTTTTTTAAATCTTTTTCTTGTTTTATATTTATATTCAACAATTTGGAAAGATATAGAATTAGGTTCAGCCTATAGATATATATTTTCATTTATAAATATTTATTTTATAGACCTACAAGTTTCTATAAATAAAACTTTTAAAAGAATTTAAATTAATTTAAAACTACAACAAGCTCAGTAAATGAAAATCTACAAAATGTGGGTCAGATGTGGGTCAAGTTCGTACATATATGGAAAGATTTCTGAAAAACCCTTGTGGGCGCTACAGGATTTGAACCTGTGACTTCTTCCTTGTAAGGAAAGAACCAATTAATACTAGGTAGTATCACAGAGTATCAAATTATAGAGTCAATAAACTCAAGCTCTTTCAAAAAGATATCAGAAGGTATTAGAGAGTATCTACAGTTTTAGAAAAAATGTGGGTGTTTTGTGGGTGTGAAATTAACTAACTTTCCTTAATTACAATAAATGTTTCATCACCATTAAATAATTCATTTTTCTCAGGACACCCTAAATCAGGTACAAGAAAAATTTGGTCATATCTATAGTTAATATAATTTCCTTTTTCATCTGTAACGGTCACACTGTAAATTTTTAGTTCTCCGATATTATATCTACTTCCCTTAAATGCTTCATATGTACTGTTAAAGTAAAATTCACCATCTTTAAATTCATCACTAGATTGATAGCTACCTGCAATTGAATCTCTTGTCCCATAACTATCAATAGCGAAAATTACAAAATCTATAATGTCGTAAGTACCTTTTTTGAGTAAAACTCTTACTTTTATTAAATCATCAGGACCAATTTCTTTCGGACTTAATAATTCAATACTCAACATTTCTGGAAGATAAAAAGGTTGATCATTTGAACTATCTATACATCTTGAACTTACTGGTGCAATAGTAGTTGTAGTTGTACTAGTAGTTGTAGTTGTACTAGTAGTTGTAGTCGAAGATGTTGAAGTGGTTGGTGCAATAGTAGTT
>CENJ01127487.1_pt1 | contig 13530 bp, 10 predicted proteins | sample 356161 | NCBI WGS metagenome assembly CENJ01 (sample SAMEA2619531, study PRJEB7988) | marine metagenome | biome: marine biome (ENVO:00000447); feature: surface water layer (ENVO:00002042); material: "saline water (ENVO:00002010), including plankton (ENVO:xxxxxxxx)" | depth 5 m
CTCCGAGCAGTCGAAAAATGTAGTGGGTTCTCTTCAGCAGGCCTCTTTCTTGACGATGATTGGTCTGGGTGCGGTATTGGCTAGCCAGGGTCAGATGACTATGGGTGCGCTGTTAGCCTGCTCCATACTCTCTGGACGTACTCTCGCACCGGTGGCGGCTATACCATCGCTGCTCGTGGCATGGGCCCAGGCGAAGGCCGCTCTGAGGGGCCTGGATGCAATCTGGGCGCTAGAAGACGACCATCACGGTCAATCTCGCCCCATTGCCCTAGAGAACCTGCACGGGAACTATCGCTTCGAAGAAGTTGCATACAGCTACGGTGATCATCAGGCCCTGTCCGTGAATTCTCTGGCTATCCAAGCAGGCGAGAAAGTCGCCATCCTCGGTCCTGTGGGATCTGGTAAGACAACCTTGCTGCGGCTTCTCTCCGGTATGTACAAGCCGCAAGAAGGGCGGATTTTCCTCGATGATGTGGATCTAGCGCACATCAGCAAGCCCGTCCTGGCCGAGCAAATCGGCTTTTTACAGCAAGAGGGACGAATGTTCTCCGGCACCCTGCGCGAGAACCTTACTCTAGGGCTGATGGATCCTGGTGATGAGGCCTTACTGGAGGCCGCTAAAAAAACCGGCCTGCTGGAGTCAGTAATCAACTCTCACTCCCAGGGCCTTGAGCAACCTATATTCGAGGGTGGTATTGGTCTATCGGGAGGACAGCGGCAGTTGGTTAACCTCACTCGGGTATTTCTCCGAGCGCCAAAAATTATGCTGCTGGATGAGCCAACGGCCTCCTTGGATAGGGCGCTGGAAGTCGGCGTAAGAGAGGCTCTGGACGACTTGCTGAGGCCAGAAAGCACCCTGATCTTAGTGACCCACAAGCCGGATATGTTGGCGCTGGTCGACCGGATTATCGTGGTTGCCGGCCAAAAAATTGCAATGGACGGTCCCAAGGAGCAGGTGCTCAGCAAGCTCAGCGCGAAGAGGCCGACTTCAAGCGAGACTGCGGTCCAGGATAAGGCGCTTAAAGTTGAAACTTCGGCTCAAGGGTGATGGCGATATGCGGCATTCAAATGTCGCCGCTCACTCACGCCGACTTAGCACGTAGAACGTGTCAAGGATAAGTACGATGAATACACTAACCCCCACGATGCCTCCCCAGGCCCCAGCAGGCATAAATCAACAAGACGCCAGTCGCAGCCTGTCAGGACCCTGGTGGTCCTCTTCGTCTTTGCTGCTTTTCGCAGGCCTGGCCACTTTCTTTGGCTGGGCCGCTTACTTTGAGATTGATCAATCCGTACGCGCCACGGGAGAGGTGATTCCCACGGCCAGGAATCAACGCATACAGGTGGCTGACGGCGGCATATTGGCGGAACTGCTCGTCTCGGAGGGGCAATACGTTGACGCTGGTCAGCGGTTAGCGGTGCTTGAAAAAGATCGGGCAAGAGCGGCTTTTGAGGAAAGCAGAGCCAGAGTAGCTGCCCTGCGCATTGCCTTGGTTCGCGCCCAAGCTGAGGCGCAGCAGCGGCCCCCAAGCTATAGCGGCGAGGTCGCGGAGCATCCCGAGTTTGTCGCCGCCCAGCTACAGCTTTATCAGCAAAGACGACGGGCTTTGGATGAATCGCTCGCGCTCGCCCAAGAAAGCCTATCCCTGGCCCAACGGCAGCTGAATATCAATCAGAGGCTCTTTGAAACCCAGGATGTAAGTCAGCTGGATGTGATGAGTGCCCAATCCAAGGTGGCGGATGTTCGGAGTCGCGTTGTTGACCTGACCAATACTTATCTTAATGAAGCGCTCGAAGAAGTTGCTCTGCTTGAGGGGGACCTGGCGCTGGCTGAGCAACAGTTCAACGAGAAGCAAAATATCCTGTTTCATACCGATGTGGTTGCCCCGGTAGAGGGCGTGATCAAGTTTCTAAATTTCAATACCCTCGGTGCTGTCGTCCGTCCCGGAGAGGATTTACTCGAGATTTCGCCCAGTACCAGTGAATTGGTCGTTGAGGTGAAAATCGATCCTGCGGATGTTGCCCAGTTGACCAAGGGGCTTCCGGTCAGCATTGCGCTGGATGCCTTTGACCCCACGATATTTGGCCGTCTTCAGGGCGAGCTGCTTTATCTCAGCTCTGACACGCTTCAAGAGCAGGGACCTGATGGTCGAAGCATGACCTTTTACCGAGCCCGGGTGCGCCTGAATCAAGAAGCCAATAAGGACAATGCGCGTCTTGCCGGTGCGGTCCTGCGGCCGGGGATGACGGCGACCGTGGACATCAGAACCGCCAAGCGAACGGTGCTGCATTATCTGAGCAAGCCAATATTGCGGGGTTTCTCCGGCGCACTAACCGAACGCTAGGCACGGGAGAGCGGGTTCTCCTGCCTCCAATCGGGTAAAAATGCCAATAGTCCAGAAATTTGTACATTTCGTCGGCTGCCGCTCTGCTTCTTGCGCGCAACAGGCTCAAATGGGGCCGTCCGCTGAGTTCAGCAGTGCCTGCCGACGGATCCCCTGCCCATCTTTTACTCTCATCGGTATGTGGCAGTCCCAGAGGCGCAACAGGTGATTGATGGCTCAGAGAAGCGTGATTTAGCGTGGACTCTAGGGCGGCCTTCGGGCCGCCCCGTTTTTTCCCCCTTTGATTCAATAGGCCTCTCGCCTGGTTCCCGGTTGCGCCTCCACCTTAGCTCGCGTCGGTGCAATGGGTTATCCTCCCCGCTTTATCGGTAATGCCCGCTAATCAGGAATAGCCCATGCACCCTAATAAGAATGAAAGTCGAAAGCCCTGGCAAAACCCGATCACGCTATTGATCCTGATGTCCGTTGCCATGCCCATTGCCTTCAATGCCTGGTCTGCACTGCTGAATAATTTTGTGGTCGAGCGAGCGGCTTTTACCGGGATTGAGATTGGCATTCTGCAGAGCCTTCGCGAGGTGCCGGGTTTCCTGGCCTTTACCGTGGTCTTTGTCCTGTTGGTGTTGCGGGAGCAGACCTTTGCTGTCTTTGCCTTAGCGCTGCTGGGGCTCGGCGTAGCGTTAACCGGCTTCTTTCCCTCAGAATATGGGCTGTACTTCACCACCGTGGTCATGAGCGCGGGCTTTCATTATTTCGAGACCCTCAAGCAGTCCCTTAGTCTGCAGTGGCTTAGTCGAGAAGAGGCGCCACAAGTGCTGGGCCGACTGATTGCCGTGGGTGCGGTTACCTCCCTAGTGGTCTACACCTTGCTCTGGTCTGCCCTAGAGCTACTGGGGCTGGACTACGTTTGGAACTTCGCCATCTCCGGTGGCATTTGCCTGGTGCTGGCGGTGGTCATGTGGCTTGCGTTCCCGCACTTCCCCTCCAAGACAGCCCAGCATAAAACGCTGATCCTGCGGAGGCGATATTGGCTCTACTACCTGCTGACCTTTCTGTCCGGGGCTCGACGGCAAATTTTCGTGGTCTTTGCCGCCTTTCTGATGGTTGAAAAATTCGGCTATAGCGCCTCTCAGGTCACGCTTCTTTTCCTGATCAACTATGCCTTCAACTGGCTGTTTGCGGAGCGTATTGGTGCGCTCATTCATCGCATCGGCGAACGTCGTGCGCTGACGGTGGAATACATAGGGTTGGTCTTTGTCTTCACCGCCTATGGCCTGGTTGAGAACGCGACTCTGGCCGCGGTGCTCTACGTGGTTGACCATATGTTCTTTGCCCTGGCTATCGCCATCAGCACCTACTTCCAAAAAATCGCTGATCCAGCAGACATGGCCAGCAGCGCGGGCGTTTCTTTCACCATCAGCCATATCGCGGCCATTGTGATTCCGGCAGCCCTCGGCATTGTTTGGATGGTATCGCCATCCATGGTGTTTTTTATTGGTGCTGGATTCGCGCTGCTATCCCTCTTGGCGTCCCAGCTCATACCCAAGAACCCTAGACCAGGGCAAGAAACCCTGGCTGGGAATGCTCAAACGAGCCCGGCGGCTGTGGGTTAGATGGCGTCGGCATCCCCGGGACATGACGGCCGGTTTCAGAACATGGATATGCTTTTGGGGTCAATTTGCCCACAAAAGCCCCCACCCAGGGCTTGGTATTCGGCGTCGATAAAATGCTTCCCACGGAACATTCGCGCATAGTGGGTGCAGCGTTCCATTTCATCCTGGATTTGATCATCGGCCGCCAGCTCCGCCTTCATAGAGGCTAGCGTGACTTCCTGGTCATCCATAAAGATGCCCTGATCATTGAGACTATCGAGAATGAGTGAAGTTTTGCCTCGGTCCTTCCAGCCCAGCCACGCCACTTCCTTACCGTCTCGGCCGCGGCCTGGCCTGCCATGGTAGGCAAATGCCGTCCAGTATGAGCTCATGCTATCGGCTAGTGCCTGTTGAGCATCATCAAATGGGTAGAGGTAGCCAAGGCCAAGGCCGCCCGCAAAATCATTGAAGACGAAAGGAATTTCTAGGGCATGGGCAGCGCCCAGCGCCACGCTGAGATCAAAGCCTAGCTGGGAAGGCTCCTCATCCCAGTCGAAGCGATAAGCATAGACGTTACTATTCCCGGCAGCCCGCATAGCGTTCGCCAAGCTATCCACCCCCCGGTACTTCCAGGCGAGCGCCCCGTACCTCACGGTTCGTAGATAGGCGGCCTCATCTTTAAGGCGAGGAAAGAAACCGAGAAAGGTCTTCACGTAGCGAGGGTCTCTGGTCATAAACAATGAAGGTTCATCGCGATTTGTGCCCAGGATGACCGGTACCATATTGTGCCGTTCCGGGTCGCTAAATATGGCCTCGGTACTTAGGTCAGGCAGCACAAAGCCATCCCCCAGGACCATGGGCAGATCGACCATGCCAAATCCGCCGCCGTCAAAGAGCGCGAACAGCTCCTCTGGTGCCTTACTGTAAAGGTAGTCGCGCATAGCCGTCGTACTCATATCGTCCGCATAGCGGCCCGCGTCTTCAACGGACCCCGCGCGACCATCACGAACCAGCAGTTTTTTTACGATCTCTGCAGAACTGAGTGGGTGTCCGCCATCGGCAACGCTACTGCGAGCTATCGGGAGTGGGGTTGTTTCAAAGCCGCCGCTTTGCACGATGGCGCGATGAAAGAGCCCCTCGGCCAGCGGCGAAGCCATCATGGCCAGCGTGTCGTAGGCCCCCGCTGATTCGCCGAACACGGTAACGCTGTCCGGATTGCCACCAAAGGCTGCAATATTGTCCCTTACCCAGGCCCTGGATGGCGTCAAGGGTTCCGTAGTTGCCTGAATCATCTCGGGGATCGCCTGTGGTTAACGCCGGGTGAGAGAACCAGCCAAAAACGCCCAACCGATAGTTTATGGTCACGACAACAACATCTTGGACTAGGGCCAGATTGGCGCCAGAATAGCTACCGCCTTCGCCGACACTGTTACCGCCGCCGTGCAGCCAATACATTACCGGCAGGTTGTCAGCGTCAGGTGGGGCAAAGATGTTGAGGTATAGGCAATCCTCGCTGCCCGTAACCACGCTCGTTGGGTCCGCTTCTGGGGTTAGGAGCGAAGGCAGTTGAGGGCACACGTTCCCCGGGGCGAGGGCTTGTAGGACTTCCTCTTGCTGGGACGAGGGGGCCAAGAGGGGTAAGGGGGCTCGCCATCGAAGGGGCCCGATGGGCGGCTGTGCATAGGGAATCCCCTGCCAAATATGGGCACCCTTTTGGCCTATATAGCCCTGGACGATCCCGCTGGCCGTTTTCCTTAAGGCGGCTGGATCAGCCTGAGGTTCAAAAACCTCTTCCCCCGCCGATGGCCAGAAAAAATAGGCCATCACCACGAGTAAAATAATGACGCCCAAGATGCCAGTACGCATGCTTCTTCTCCCTGCAATCCCGCTGTAGCAACGTAGTTAAGGCGCAATAGGCTTGCAAACATTCCAGGATATTGGGGTCTATTCACCCGACGAGAGTAAGGTTTTCAGTTTGGCGAGGCAGGCCATCATCCCCTGGCGAATAAAGGGTTCTACTGCCTCTGGGGTGACCTCTGTCGTCCAAGTAAGGCGCGTGCCCTGATCCTTGGCCTCAAGCGTAATGGTCGCTAGGTGGGCGGCGAGCGGTGGGGTAGATTCGACGACCGAGTAGGCCAGGCGGTAGTTCGCCTCATTGCGCTCGACGATCCGTTCTGCGAGTTCTCCAGCGCCCACCATCTTAAAACGACGAACCTCACCATCGAATTCGGCGCTGGCGACGCCTGCGACCCAGTCAACGCGCCCGGGGTCGCCGACGATGGCCCAAATTATCTCAGGAGCGTAATGAAAGAATTCCTCGATTTTGATGGCCATGAGCAAATCTCAACGGATAGGTCCCCAGGATCATACTCGGAGGCGCCGCGACATGCAGACATCGTTTCCTGGATATGAATGTGGTAGAACCCTGGCAGCAGTAGGGGCAGTGAATGAGTCAGCCGAATATCAATCAGGACCCTGCGGGGAGCGGCAGAGCGGGGAGGAAGAGCGTCGGTGTTGGGGCGCCGCCACTCACTCGGAGTGTTAGCTTGGGGTATGCCCTGGGCGACCTGGGCATCAATCTTTACTTCATCTCGGTGATGACCTTTCTACTCAACTTCTATACCGACCAGTTGGGCATCAGCGCAGCCGCCGCAGCGGGCGTGTTGGCCTTTGCTCGCTTCGTGGACGCGATAACAGATCCCCTGATGGGTGCCCTAGCGGAGCGCACGCGCACTCGTTGGGGTCGCTTGCGTCCCTATCTGTTGCTCGGGGCGCTGCCCCTCGCAGGCATTACGGTACTGACCTTTTACGTGCCGGATTTGGATGAACCAGGACGGGTGATCTGGGCCTACGTCACCTATACCCTGTTTGGCATCCTCTATACGGTGGTGACCATTCCTTATTCCATGCTTACCGCGTCGCTTACCGATGACCACGATGAGCGTACCAATCTCTCGGCGCTGCGTATGGGGGGCGCCTTAACCGGGGCCGCCATGGTTTCCGTGGGGGTGCCGCTGTTGCTCGGTGAAGTGGGTTCCGAACACCAGAGTATGGCAACGATCATGGGCGGCTTCGGCGTGATTGCGACGATCCTGCTGGCGGTCACCTTTGTGACAACCAAGGAAGTTGTTAATCCGCCGCCGAAACAGCGATTGGGTATCACCGACAGCCTTCGCGCCGTAGTTCTGAATCCACCCTTACTAGTCGTGATCTCAATATTTTGTCTCGGGATGCTCAGTTTTACCGTGCGCCAGAGCATCGCCGTGTACTACTTTATCTACAATCTGGGAAGACCAGATCTTCTAAGCTGGTTTTTTGGTCTCACTCTGGCGGCCATGTTTGTCGGCCTGCTCGGGGTGCCCTGGCTCGCCAGCAGGCTGGGCAAGGCTAGAGCCATCCAGGCCGGTGCCTTGCTCTCCATATGCGCCTGCCTGGGTCTTTATCTCACGCCGTTCAGCGATCCGTATTGGGTCATCTTTTGGAGTGCCTGGGTGGCCTTTGGCGGGGCACCCATCGCCGTACTCGGCTGGGCGATGATCCCGGATACCGTGGAATACGCTCAGTGGCGGTTTGGTAAGAGAGCAGATGGCGCGATTTATTCCATGGCCAGCTTTTTTCAGAAGCTCGCTAAGACCCTGGGCGGTGCCGGGGTGGCCGCAGGGCTAGCGGTAGCGGGCTATGTAGCCAATCAAGAGCAGAGTCTTCAAGCCCTAGAGATGATCCACGCCATGATGTCCCTTGCGCCTATGGCCTTCATGGCCCTGGCCCTGGTGATTGCAGGCCTTTATCGTCTTGATGCTCAAACCCACGACGATATTCGACGCCAACTGGCGAGCGCTCAATCAGGCGAGGAAGCCGCTAGCGCCTAGGCGAGCTGCCGACGCCACTCCAGCAGCAGCATCTTGGTCGCCATGGCCACGGCCACGGGTTGGTCGAACATGAGATGGTGATAGGTGCCTGGGATGGTCACCACGGGCAGGCTGTGATCAGTGAGAGTGAGCATGTGATCGCCAAACAGGGCAGCCTCGTCCTCGCTGCGTTCCCCCAGCATCAGGGCCATCGGGCAGTCAATGTTTAGGAATTTGTCCTGTTGGTCGGTGCCCATTTCTAGGTAGTCAAATAGGCCAGGGTCGAATTTCCAGGTCCAGCCTCCGGGAGCCTCCCATAGGCCATATTCTGCCATGTGCTGGAGCAGGGCAGGGTGCACGCCAGGCTGCTCGGGGAGCAGGCGGAAGCGCCCCAAGGCCTCTTCCTTAGTTGGATAAACTCGCAACCTGCGCCTGGGCTGAACGCCTTCACGCGCCACGCGCAGTCCCCACTCATTGGCCTGTTCTGGGGGTGCGACGGTGAAGTCCATAAACAAAATGCCGCCCAGCTCGCCGCCGTAGTAGTGGCCTGTTTCTAGCGCCACAAAGCCGCCGAAACTGTGACCGACGATCATGGGCTGCGATCCAAGCTGGGCCGCCTCGCAAACCGCCATGACCTCATCGGCGAAGCCCTTACCGGTATATTTCTCTCGCCACTGGCTATCGCCATTGCCCGAGAGGTCCAACGCCGCCACCCGGAAGCGATCTGCTAGGAAGGGTGCCAAAAAGCGCCACCATTCTAGGTGTGCGTTGCTACCGTGAATTAACACGACCCCTGGATTGCCAATGCGACCCCAGGTGACATAGTGGATAGCGGTATCGCCAACGCGCACCTGAGCAGACTCAGATTCGGTCTCCAGGGCCTGGGTAAACCAGAACGGTAGGCTCTCGCTCAAGGGTCTCTCCTTTTTATTCCGCTCGTTTTTTGCGCTCGCTTTGTGCGCTCGCTTGCTTAATGGTCGCGCACACTATCACCCTAGGGTGGAGATATCACGATGCGCGTATCCGTCAGCAGTCTAGATTGGTTAAACTTGGGCATGCGATTTTTTACCGACAGCGCTCAGGTTCATTGCCCCTATTGCGGTGAAAGCTTTGAGCTGATTGTGGATACCAGTGCCGGTGATCAAAGCTATATCGAAGATTGCTATGTGTGCTGTGCGCCCATTCACTTCAGCATCACCGTAGACTTTGAGGGCGAGTTGGTGGTGCTGGCGCAACACGAGAACGACTGTTAGGCGCTGTGATCCTGGCGGAGAGGATCATGCCCCAAGAGACAGGGTGCTGTCTGGAACACGCTGCGGTTGTTGACGCGGCCTCTGGGCTGGCTGCGCCCGGCAATCATCCTCGCCTAATCTTTGCCCAAATCACGGGCTAGGGCGCTGACGGGTCGTATGCAGAGCGCCGGACCTTTTGGGGCAGGGGGGTGCCCAAGGGAGCACGCCCTAGCCACGGCAGCGGGGCGGTTGGCCCTGACTGGCGGCAAAGGCCTCGGCATCTCGCCAGACCCGCATTAGGTTCTCGCCCAGGATTTTACGAATATCCGCCTCGCTGTAGCCGCGCCGCTGTAGGCCGGCGATCAGGTTGGGAAAGGTAGACACGTCCTTTAAATCCGTAGGCAAACTGTCACCAACCCCGTCGTAGTCCGAACCGATACCCACGCCGTCTATCCCCGCGAGCGCCACGGCCCGATCAATATGGTCCAGTACGTCGTCCAGGCTAGCAAAGGGGTAGGGATTCGTGTCTCGATAGGCGGCGGCAAAGGCCTGTGCCTGGGGGTCGTCTACCGTGATGCCCGCCTTGGTCGCAAAGCTGGCGATGGCGGCCCGTCGCGTTGCGCCATAGTCCTGGGCGGCCTGGGTTAAAAACGCGCTGCCGAAGTTGATCTGAATGACGCCCCCCTGAGCGCCGAGGCGAACCACCATGTCATCGCTCATGTTGCGGTTAAAGCTTGGCGTGAAATGGCGCAGGCTGGAGTGCGAGGCGATGACGGGCACTTGGCTAAGGGTCATCACATCATTAAAGGCGGCATCGGTGATATGCGAGACGTCAACCATGACGCCCAGATCGTTCATTCTGCGAATCAGGCCCTTGCCGTAAGGGGAGAGGCCACCGTGCATTTGATCGATGTCGTAGGAGGAGTCAGAAATTGCGTTGGCGCGACTGTGCGCCAGCGTGATGTAGCGGATGCCGCGTTCAAAAAATGCGTCCAGGGCCTGGGGGGACGTCGCGACGGGCCCACCGTTTTCCATGCCCAGGGGGAGGGAGATAAGGCCTCGATTCGCCTGGGCCGAGATATCCGCGCTACACGTGGCGATAGCGAATTTATTGGGCGCGTCAGCGGCCAAACGCTCCATGCCGTCAATGAGCCTGTTAGCGAGATCAACGCCTTGGCCGGCCTGGTCTACTTGGGCAGGGATATAAATCGACATAAAGGCGGCGTTGAGTCCACCCTGCACGGCTCTGGGGTGGTCGAACTGCCCGTCCTGGGTTGCCTGACTGACGTCCTCCATCTTGTTCTCCAGGCGGTAGGGCACGTCGATATGGGTATCCACAATCAGCGCATCTTGAGCCAGGGCCTGGGCATCCAGCTTCGCAGGCGCAGGGAGCAGGCTGCAGGCGCCCAATGCACCAATGCAGAGTCCCGCAAATAGGACGCTAGGCAACAGGTTGTGATGAGACTTGGGAAAGCCCTCGGGGGTGTGGTGAAACGGCATCCTGGCTCCGGCGTAGGGTGATTTAAGCAAGTTACCACAGCAGATCTCAGCAGCAAGGTGATCGCCCGCGTCCGTGGGCTCGCGCGCTCGCGGGTTAGGGAGTTGGAGGCGAGGCGAGGTGGGTGTACCTTATGCCTTAATCACGCCGCACGAAGGAGCCCGCTGCCGTGCGCGCCCTCGAGATTCCCGCTGGAGTAATGCATGACCACGATAAAGCAAGAAGACCTGATTCAGAGCATTGCCGATGCGCTGCAGTTTATCTCCTACTATCATCCGACAGATTTTATACGCGCCATGCGTGGAGCCTGGGAGCGCGAAGAATCGGCTGCGGCTAAGGCGGCGCTTACCCAGGTGCTGGTCAACTCTAAGCTGTGCGCCATCGGTAAGCGCCCTATCTGCCAGGATACGGGCATCGTCAACGTGCTGATTTCTGTGGGGATGGATGTGCGCTGGGACGCCGAGCTGGCCCTGGAAGATATGATCAACGAGGGCGTTCGACGGGGCTATACCCACCCCGACAATGTGCTTCGCGGTTCTGTGCTCGTAGACCCGGACGGTGCGCGGACGAACACCAAGGACAATACGCCAGCGGTGGTGCACACCCGCATCGTGGCTGGGGATACAGTCGAGATCGAGGTCGCGGCGAAGGGCGGCGGCAGTGAGGCCAAGGCGAAATTCGCCATGCTGAACCCCTCGGACTCCATCGTCGACTGGATTTTAAGCGTCGTGCCCAGCATGGGCGCAGGCTGGTGTCCGCCGGGCATTCTTGGCGTTGGCATTGGCGGCACCCCTGAGAAGGCCATGCTGCTGGCCAAAGAATCCCTGATGGAGCCGCTGGATATGCACGCGCTTCAGGCACGCGGGGCGCAAAATCACAACGAAGCCCTGCGTTTGGAGCTGTTTGAAAAGGTCAACGCCTTGGGGATTGGCGCTCAGGGCTTGGGCGGTCTGACCACGGTCCTGGACGTTAAGGTCAAGGACTACCCCACCCATGCTGCCAATAAGCCGGTGGCTCTGATCCCCAACTGCAGCGCGACCCGGCACGTGCACTTCACCCTGGACGGCAGCGGCCCGGCCCAGTTCACGCCGCCGGATTTATCCGAATGGCCGGATATCGACTTTGAGCTGGGGGATGACGTTAAGCGAGTGAACCTAGACAGCCTGGACCCGGAAGCCGTGAAGGACTGGCAGGCAGGCGATACGCTGTTGCTCTCCGGCAAGATGCTCACCGGCCGTGATGCGGCGCATAAAAAGCTGGCGGACCTCCTGGAGAAAGGCGAGCCGCTTCCCGTGGATTTCACCAACCGCATCATTTACTACGTGGGCCCTGTGGATCCTGTGCGTGATGAGGTAGTCGGTCCTGCAGGGCCAACGACCGCGACTCGCATGGATAAATTCACTCGAACCATGCTGGAGCGAACGGGTCTGCTGGGCATGATCGGCAAGGCAGAGCGTGGACAGATCGCCATCGACGCCATACGCGATCATCAGGCTGTGTCCATGATCGCAGTGGGCGGTGCGGCATACTTGGTCGCAAAGGCGATTACTAAGTCCGAGCTGCTGGCGTTCCCGGAACTGGGAATGGAGGCAATTTACGAATTTACGGTCAAGGACATGCCGGTGACGGTGAGCGTCGACGCCACCGGCCGCTCGGTGCATATCGACGGTCCCAAGATTTGGTCCGCCAAGATCGCCGACACCATTCCCACCAAGGCCATCTAGTCCTGGGTGAGGGCATCCAGATACCGTTCGGCATCTAGGGCGGCCATACAGCCAAAGCCTGCGCTGGTAATGGCCTGACGGTAGACATGATCCGCAACGTCGCCGGCGGCGAAAACCCCAGGGGTAGACGTGGCGGTAGCATTGCCGCCGCTGCCGCTCTCTACCTGAATATAGCCGCCCTGCATCGCCAGCTGACCGGCGAAAATATCGGTGTTGGGCGTATGCCCGATGGCTATGAAGACACCCGCCAGGTCGATCACCTGCTCGACGCTCTCATGATTCGCAATCCGCATTCCGGTGACCCCCATCTCGTCGCCCAAGACCTCGGCCAGTTGGTGGTTCCAAATGGGCTGAATATTGGGTTTCGCGAACAGGCGGTCCTGGAGGATTTTTTCGGCACGCAGGGCATCGCGGCGATGAACCAAATACACTTTCTCGGCAATATTCGATAGGTACAGGGCTTCTTCAACGGCGGTATTGCCACCACCGACTACGGCCACCTCCTTGCCTCGATAAAAAAAGCCATCGCAGGTGGCGCAGGCACTCACGCCCTTCCCCAAAAAAGCTTCTTCGCTGGGGAGCCCAAGGTATTGGGCCGATGCGCCGGTGGCAATGATCAGCGCATCGCAGGTATAGCCCCCCCGGTCCCCCAGCAGGGTCAGAGGCTGTCCGGGCGATACCAGGGTGCTGGTATGGATATGGTCATGGATGATGCTGGCGTCAAAGCGCTCCACATGCTCGGCCATTTGCTGCATCAACTCGGGTCCCTGAAGGGCCGCATGGCCGCCGGGCCAGTTCTCAACCTCCGTTGTGGTGGTTAACTGGCCGCCGATCTCTATGCCGGTAATGAGCGCGGGCTGGAGGTTTGCTCTCGCTGCGTAGAGCGCGGCGGTATAGCCTGCGGGGCCTGACCCCAAAACAATGAGTCGGTGATGCTGCATGTCTGCCATAAATGAATTCCAGCCAGGGTTGTCGTGCTTTTGCTTGAGGCCATTCTAGACGCCTGGCCCCAGCAGACAACCAGTCGCGCTAAATCGGCTAGATTAAACCGCCGTCGCGAAAGCGTGCGATATCGGATGCGTTGAAGCCAAGCTCATCCAGCACCTCAAGGGTATGCTCGCCCAGGGTCGGGGCTACACCCGATGCCTGGGGGCGGTCTTCGTCGCCCTGATGCGCGGCACGCACCACATCCACCAATTCCCCAGACTGAGGCGGGTATTCCTGCTGGACAAAGGCCGCCCGGTCATGCACCTGAGGATGGGCCACCAGGTCGCCATAGTCCTGGATGGGCGAA
>CENJ01044364.1_pt1 | contig 13529 bp, 12 predicted proteins | sample 356161 | NCBI WGS metagenome assembly CENJ01 (sample SAMEA2619531, study PRJEB7988) | marine metagenome | biome: marine biome (ENVO:00000447); feature: surface water layer (ENVO:00002042); material: "saline water (ENVO:00002010), including plankton (ENVO:xxxxxxxx)" | depth 5 m
ATCGTTTGAAAATCGGCATTTTTTTCTGTTCTAAAATTATAGAACATTTTAGTATGAAAAAAATGCCAAAAAATGCCCAAATTTTTATCTGTGAACTTTGTAACTTTAAATGCAGTAAACAAAGTAACTATGATTCACATCTATTGACAGCAAAACATAAAAATAGAACGATTAGAACAAAAAAAACGTCAGAAAACGCCAAAGCATATATATGTGATTGTGGGAAATCATATACAGCTCGGAACAGCTTATGGTATCACAAAAAGCGATGTACATATGAAAAAGAAGAAAATGCTGAAATAGAAGAAAATATTGAAATAGAAGAGAACAATGAAATAGAAGAGAACAATGAAAAAGAAGAAAACAATGAAATAGGAGAAAACAATGAAATAGAAGAAAACAATGAAATAGAAGAAAACGATGAAATATTTGATATGAAAGATTCAAAGTTTAATTATAAAGAAATGATTATGGAACTCGTGAAAGAAAATAAGAGAAAAGAGCAAGTAATGAATGAGATGATAGAAAATTTGAAAATGACAGCAAATAATACAACAAATAATAATATAACAAATAATACAATGAATAATAATATAAATATAAATATGTTTTTGAATGAGAAATGCAAAGATGCAATTAATTTTTCTGATTTCATAGATAGAATAGAAATTACAAACGATGATTTAGAGAACAATGCCCAATTGGGATTTGTAAATGGAATATCAAAAATATTAATGGATAATTTAAGGACACTTGATTTGTATGAAAGACCCATCCATTGTACAGATGTAAAACGAGAAATATTGTATATAAAAGATCAAGATATCTGGGATAAGGAAGAAAGTTCAGATAAACTGAATGGTGCAATTAAGGAGGTTTCAAGAAAAAGTATAGGATCACTATTAAAATGGAAAAAAGAAAATCCAGAATATGAAGATATGGATTCAGATTTTTCAAATAAATGTATAGTTATTCAACAACAATCCAGTGCAGGACTAAATAGTGATAATCTATATCCAAAGGTTATCACTAATTTAGCAAAAGAAAACAAAATATCAAAGGAACAATTAAAATCTAAACAATAATTATATGGCTTATTCAAAAAAAAGATCTAAAAATAATAAAAAAACAATAAAGAAAAAAATGCACAAAGGATCAGGACCAAAAAGAGCAAGATCAGTATCTCCACCCAGATCAACACTAAGAACTAGTTTTAAAAAACCACCTAGATCAACGTCTATAAAAACTATGAAATTAATAGAAATTAATTTATCTTTAGTGGATAACTATAATTTTAAAATTTTATATAATAAAAGGAAACATTTACCTTTAAAACAATTAGAATTGTTCATTGAATCTAAAATAGATACATTAAAAAAAATAGACGAAGATTTCATTGTTAATATTCTGAATGATGTTACAATGCTAACAAATTTAGAATATTATAAAAAACTAGATATTTTAGTACATTTATATATTATAATGGACACAACAGGTGATTTTGACGATATATATGAAAAAATAAAAGAATTAGAGAATTTAAAAGAAGAAATCCAACAAAATACACCAATTGGAATAGCGGATGGTGCAAAAAAATTAGAAAAAAACAAGAAAAAATACAATATTATGATAAATGATATTCAAGAAGAATATATTGAATTGATCTTACAAGAGTTATCAGATAGAGGACAATAATTAAATTGTATATACATCATAAGCAAAATAAGAAATCGTAGATATAACAGCAAAAACAAATGCAATAGTTATAATATAATTTTTGTCAATATCAATAATAAATAGTGTAATAACTATAATAATAAGTGTAAGAATAGTACCAAATAGTCCATGTAATGCAAAATCATAAATTGCTTTTTTATCATTTCTAGAAGCAATTAAGAGTAAATAAAAATATGTAAGAGGAACAGCCCATACAAATGCAAGGATTTTATAAAAATGAGGATAAGATTTACCATACATATTAGATAAGTATGAAATTAAACCAAATAAAAACCCACCCACAAAAGCGTCGTTTACAACATTAATCATTTATATATAATTATATATTTATATATATATAATTATGCCAACAAAGAAAAATAATAAAAAAGTAAGAATAACTAGAAAGATGTATTTAGATAAATTAAAAAAGAAGTATCCTATATGCATCCATGATGATGTTAAAAAATCAGATTTTGGTATGAATAATGTAACTTATGGAGAAATGAATTATGATGGAATAGAGAAGTTATACAAATATGTAAAGAATAAATATCCAAATATAAAGACATTTATAGATATAGGATCTGGAAGAGGAAAATTGTGTATTCATATGTCAAGCTTTCCAAAAATAAAAAAATCAATAGGAATAGAAATAGTTAGAGAGAGACACAATGATGCATTAAAATTGTTAAAAACAACTCAATCTGAATATTCAAAAAAAATAGAATTTATTAATGATGATATATTTAATATTAATCTAAATAATCACATAGATAAAAATGGAAGTGTTTTTGTATGGTGGTCAAATTTATGTTTTGATCAATCAGTAACAGATGCAATTTATGATAAATTAATTAGAGAATTACCCAAAGGATCTGTAATATGTTGTTCAAAAAATAATAGAAATGATAATCCAGTAGATTCAATAATTATACCAATGTCTTGGTCACATAATAGTAATGTATTAATATATGAAAATTAGACATTATATTGATATTGTCTTTCTCTTTCTGGAATAGATAAATAAGCACTGGGGTTTGTAAGAGAACTAATTTCTAAATGTTCATTTGAATCATTATCATTATTAAAAGTTTTGAAATCTAATAAGAATCTAATAGTTAAAAAGGCTGCAAATTGTGAAGATAAAACCGAAATAATAGCAATATCAATTTGTGATAGGGTAGTGAGAACTTTAAAGAAAAGTTTAATAGTTTGTATAAAAAATACAATATTGGAATATAATTCAAGTTCAAATCGACTAAAATCATTAATATTTTTTTTATATGGATTATAAGTGCTAAATGTAATAATTGGACCAGCAATATCATTTAAGAATACTTCTGAAACATTAAGAACAGTAATAAATGTACAAAGTCCAAAATATTTAATGGGGGTGTTAATAGTAACAGAAACAAAGACAAAATGCCTAGACCATCCAATATTAAAGTAACTTGAAAAATTATTATTAAATATAAAGAAAGATGAAAATAATATACTAATAAATAATAAATTAACAAAAATACATAATTTAAGTATATTTATTTTATCCATCGATTACTTATTATTGAACTATATAAAAAATTAAGGATTTTTATATAATTTGTAATTATATATTATATAATGAAAAGCGTAAAAAATATAAAAGTAAAAGCTGGCTCAAAAAATACAAAAAAGAAAAGTTCTTCATCATCTTCAAAATCACAATCAGTGGTTCCTGCACATATTGAAAGTTTTTATGATGATATCAATAGAATAGCATTAAATGAATCAATCAAAAGAGGTGAAGAAGATTCAGGTATAAAGTTTTCAGATAACGACAAAAAAACAATGAAAGAAATTATAGATGGAAAAAGTTTAGTTGAAGTAACAATACCACATTTTGAATATAAAATTGGTGATTATAATGAAAAACTTAGAAAAGTAGATAAGAATTTAGAATTATTAGGAAAAATGTTAAAATTAAAAAATAAATTACTTAGTCATCAAATAGAAAAACTAAATGACTTAAACAATCAATGTATAGAATTGATTGAAAACGAAAAAAAAGAAAATATATCTGAAAATATTGATTTAAAATCAGTGGAAGGACATTCTCAAATAGAAAAATTTGAAGATTTATATGAAGAATATACGAAAAAATATTTAGAATTAATTGGTAAATTAAATAATTTTATTAAAATATATCAACAACATTCACAAGCAATAAATGAAGGATATAGTTCAAATGAACATAAATTAGAAGTTGAATCAGAAATAGCTGATAAGAATGCAAGAGATTTAATCGAATCATTAAATTTGGAAGAATCAAAAAAAAAAACGAAATCTAAAACCAAGAAAAAAAGGGGCGGATCCAAAAAAAGCCTTAGTTCATCTTCTTCAAAAAAACAAACATCATCATCAATAGCTGAAGTATTAAAAACAATCGAAGATATAAATTTAGATGAAAGAATAAAAGAAGCTGAAGAGAAACAAGGACATAAATTTTCAGAAAAAGATATAGCTAGAATTAATGAAATAAATTCAGATCCAGAAAAAGGTTCACAACTTTTAATAGATGATAATATTAATTTTATGAGTAATAATATTGAAAGATATATAGAATTACAAAAAAAAATAAAAGAATTTCATTTGTATTTATTAAATATAACACAAAAACAAACCAAATTGAAAAAAAAATTAACAAATCATATTATAGAGAAGAAATCAGAACTCAATAAAATCATAGACATAATGCAAGAACAACACACAATTATAGTTAAATCATTAAATCTAGAATCAAAATTTATCAAAGAAAGTCCAAAACGTGTTGAGTTTGAAGAACTATTTGAAAATTTTATTCAAACCTTTAATGAGTTAATAAATGAATTTAATGAATTTAAAAAATTATACGATCTACATATAGAATCTATTATAGAAGGATATAGCTCAAATGAATATAAATTAGAAGTTGAATCCGAAATAGCTGAAAAAAATGCAAGAGAGTTAATTGAATCATTAAATTTGGAAGAAAAACCAAAAAAATCAAAAAAGAAAGGCAAATAAATTTTTATATTTTTATTATGAATATAAATATAAATCAATAATTTATATATATGGATCTAAGTAGTGTAAGTGACGCCCCAGATTTTTCCAAATGTGTTGATGGTAAAGTATTAGAAGCAAAAGTAATAAGTGTATATGATGGAGATAGTATTAAAGTAATATTTCCTTTAAATGGTGTATTATATAGATGGAGTTGTCGTTTAAATGGAGTAGATACACCTGAAATACGAACAAGAAATTTAAAAGAAAAAGAAATGGGTTATAAAGTGAGAGATTTATTAAGAGACAAGATATTAAATAAAGTAGTAACATTAAATTGTGGTGAATTAGACAAATATGGTAGACTATTAGTAGATATTAATTATGAAAGTGAGAATATCAATAATTGGTTAATAACAAATGGATATGCTTATGAATATAATGGAGGAAGAAAGAAAAACTGGGATCTTTAGATAAAATTTCTATTTATATTATAAATGGGTAAATCAAAAAAAGTAAAAAACACAAAAACTCCAAAGAAAAGTAATAAGAGAGGACCAGGTAGACCATATACACCAGCAAGAAAGACTTGTGAAGATTGTAATAAACAATATACATATGGTGATTGTAAATATTGTAAGAAAACAAATAAATTGTCAATTGTAAATGAGGAACCTTATGAAGATATGAAATTAGATGATGAAATAATCGAATATGCAAAAGAGCATGGAGAAAGACTTCCTCCAATATCATTTGATGTAATTGAAAAGGGAAGAGAAAAACCATATTTTTCAATACAAGAATTACCAGAAGAGTATAAAGAAGGATCATATAGAAAAGGAGGAAAAAAGCGTAGAAAAACAAAAAAGAAACGATCAAAAAAATAAATATTAATTGAATTATATTTAATTAAATTAATAAAAACTAAATAGTTTTAATAAACTGCCAATTTTTAGGATACCCATTATTTTCTCTGTGTTTAAAATAACTTTCACTTGAAAACAAAATATCAGGTTTAATATCTTCAGATGAATTCGACCAAAAAATCCTTGCATCGTTTTTGTATTTCCAATAACAACCTTTTAAATTATAATCTTCAAGTTGATATTTAATTGCATTTTTATTAACATATTTAATATCTTGTTGTTCAGTATCATAAATAGTGACATTCACTAATTTTAAATCATATTGATCAATATATTGATCCCATAATGTTTTTAGATTTGGTAAATCATATTGATCCACAATGATAATACTACCTTGTTTTGATAACCTATATGAGTTAATAATATCACTTTCAACAACATCTGTAGAATCTCCATCATTAATATGAATTAATTCAAAATGATCATTAATAGTAGGTAATGTTTTTTTACTATCACCAAATATTAAGTTTATTCTATCTCCAAAAGTTTCTTTGATTTTATTGTAACAAAGTGTTGTATATTTGTCTTCTCCTGAATCAATGCAAGTAATTTTTAAATTAGAATTTGATATTAGCATCAACAAAGAAGAGAATCCATAATTAAAACCAAATTCCATAACATTTGTGATATTTTTATTTAAAACTAAATTACTAATATTTTTTTCTTTATTTTCATATACATTTGTGTATTTGGTAGTATTATTTATAATAGATAGTAGATGATCATTAATAAATTTTTTAGTATTTTCTATATTTTTGTCAATAATATTATTTTTTAATTCAATCAAAAAATTATTCATAACTGGAATTTTTTTCATATGTATACCAGGTCCACCAGGAAAATGATGAATAATAAAATTACTATTTGAATTATAGTTGTTATGTACACAATATTCTTTTAATAATTTATTATTATATAACTTATATTTGAATGCATTATAAACAAAATAAGGTTGATCGTGGAAAAAATGTTCATTTGAGTTGATTGAAGTTTTTATAATTTCAAATAATTCTTTAATTTTTGAACAATTATTGAATAATAATGTACCACTACAAAATGCAGTTTTATCTTCGTAATTATTTACTTCTTCTTTGAACAAAGAAGTACCCCAAAAATCAAGTTTACTATCAATAGTTCCTTCTTGAAGTGCATATAAAAGATCTTCTTTACAAATATCAAAAATATTATTAATATTGCCTTTGATTACTATATCGGTATCTAAATAAAGAATTTTTTCATATTTTTGAATAGAAGATAAAGTGAATAAATCTAATCTGGACTTGCAAGCTTTATCAAGATTATCATAATCATCATTAATTTCAAATTTAATTTTATCAGTATATAAGTGACTTTGTTTAATAATATTCATAAATTTTGTAGATGTATAAATCAAAATATCAGTATTACTATCTAAATTACCAAAGATAGATAAACTTTCTAATAAAATAAAAAACATTTCAACATATTTAACTTGTAAAAATATAGTAATAAATATACAATTCATATAATTTAAAAATATAAAAAACTTTATTATTTTAAACGTTAAAAATAAATAAATAAAATAAAGTAAATATTTATAAATGAAAATACCAAAAATTATTCATCATATTTGGATGGGAAAAAACAAAATACCTGATGTAAATTTGTATTGTGCTAATTCAATAAAGAAAACTAATCCAGATTTTGAATATATATTGTGGATGGATGATGATATAGATAAGTTAATGAAAACAGAATTTCCAGAATATTATGAAAAATTTAATGAATTACCAAGAATGATTATGAAGATTGATATGTTTAGATATTTTTTAATGTATAAATATGGAGGATTGTATACGGATATGGATTATCTTATGTTTAAAAAATTTGATATTTTAAATGAAAAAGTTGTAATACCTTGTAATAGAGAAGATGAAAATGGATTACCCATTTGTTTAGGAAATTGTATTTTTGCTTCACAGCCAAATCATAAATTTTGGAAATCTTTGATGGATACGTTATTTAAAATTGATAGAAGGAAAATAGATTATAATACAGACAAAAATATAGATGAAAATGTACTTGGAACTGGTCCAATGTTTGTATTTGTAATGTGGAAAATGTATTCTAAAAGAAATGATGATATTTGTGTTACAAATAAAAGTTTATTTCATCCTCCTAGTAAAAAGAATCAAGATTATATAGAAGAGTTAAAAGAAAAAGGATGTTATGGAATGCATATTTGTACAGGTTTATGGCGAGATAATAAATTATAAAATAAAATTCTAAGATTGTTCAACAATTCGAGTACCTTTTGTAGTTTTTTTTCTTTTAAGAACCTTATCACCATTATAGTGCATACTTAAATGGCACTTTTCACAAAGTGCCATTAAGTTAGCGGGGTGGTTCTTATGCACTCCGTTTTCTATAAATCCATTACTATTTGCTTGATTTTGTGGAATCATATGATGGATCTCTGTTGAAAGGGTTTCTTTACAATTTTCACAAACACCTCTAACTTTCTTAGCATTATATGTTGAAGTATTATGATTTAAATTACCACTATGTTGTGGAAAATATTTATTTCTTAATTCATATGTTTTTTCTAAGAAAGCTTCATCAAGATAGAGAGATTTACAAACTTCTAGTCCATACATTCTAGTCCCAGATCCTTTTTTTAATGTTCTATCATAAACCAAACAATCATTCTCTCTATCAAAAATAACGTGCATATGATATATTGCCAAATTCGCTAATGATTTAATCTCATCATAATTAGTAATTTCGTGAAAGTGTGTAGCAAAAATAAATGTAGAATTTTTTGAATATATATTCATTAATGCTGTAACAAAAATACTAAGTGCAGATTCAGTCTCTGTTCCACTACAAACTTCATCACCTAAAATTAAGCTATTTTCATCGGCATTTCTCAAAATAACTCTTAATTCAGATATCTCAACAGCAAATGTAGATAGCCCCTTAAAAAGATTGTCATTACCAAGAATTCTTGAATAAATAGCAGTATATGGTTTAAATACAAAACTATTACAAGGTACAAACATACCTGATTGAGCTAAAACAACACAAATACCCATTGCTCTAATTAAACTGGTTTTTCCAACAGCATTAATACCATATAATAACATACCTTGTTGATCATCAAGACCTAAATATAAATCATTTTTAACATAAATTTCATTGGTTTGTATATGTTCAATTAAACAATGTCTCAACCCTTCAATGTTAACATAGGATTTACTTGCAGCATCATCAATTTGTGGACGACAATAATTGTATTTTTTAGAAAAATAAGCTTTAGAGAAATTAACATCAATATTACCAATAAAGTCGCAAATTTTATCGAATTTTTTCAACCAATTAAGTTCAATCTCTGTTAGAATAGAGAAAAAAACTTCCATAATAGTTTTATTAATTTTTTCTTGAAATTGTAATCTATTTTTAATAATATTTCTCAAGAGAGGGAAGGAAATTTCATCGTTACTACTATTTGCTGAATGTGTATCAACTTCATTTAATGAGAAAGAAGAACCTTCAATAGTAATTGTTTCATTACCCTTTTTAGATATAATTTCTTTTAAAGATTTAGCTCTTTTTTTAGTAAGTTGTAGAGAGATACCGGATTTTTCAGTTTCGTGTTTTTTAACAAATTCAGTTTTTTCATCTTTTGGAGAGAGTTTCATAATTTTATTAAAATATTGATAAATACCTTCAAAAGTTTTTTCATTGATCTCTTGCTTATTTAAGAGAGAATCAAGTTCATTCGAAATAGAAGGTTGAATAATATTAATATCAAATGTTTGAGATGATAGAATCTTCTTGCAATTTTCAACAATAAAATGTTTATCAATAAATTCAATAAATTCTTCACAATGTTCAAAAATAGAATTATCATTACAAATGAGAGAGAAGCATTCAAAATTTCTCAAATAATCAATAAGATTTTTACAATTTTTAATAGATTCATACAATTGAAAAATATGAGATGGATATATTTTTTTAATAATTAATAGTCTAATGTATTTTTCAATATCATAAATATTACATAGTATTTTCCTAGAATCATTAATACAATTCTCACAATTTAATATTGAATCTATGAAATCATATTGAGAATTTAACCAATTGGAATCAAAACAAGGATTGGTTAATTGATATTTATAGAGACGCTTACCAATAGAACTACAACATTTGTTTGTAAAATTTAATACTGATGAAAGTGTACCTTTGGATTGTTGATCATTAATAATATTTAATTGTTTTAAAGTATGATTAGCAAGAATAACACGTGTAGATACATTGTTAAAATAAGGCATATGAATGTGTCTAATGAGAGATGTGTTATGTTGTTCAATAAAATCAAGTAAAAAACAGAGAGATTGTGTAGCAATAGAATAACTATAAAATTCTTCACAATGTTGTAGAGAATCCTCGCCAAAATGTTTGGATAAAATAAGTTGAGTATAAGTTTGTTTCATACAATTTAGAACTCTATTATCTTTTAAAGAATAATAATGAACATTGGAAAATTCAATACCAATAAATTGAGAGATTTTTTTATTAAAATCAGAGTCAAATGGAGAAATAAATAAAATCTCACTAGGAGAGAAAACGCTAATACAACGTTCTAATTCATCAAATGTAGTAGGATTAAAAAAGAATGGAATCTCATATTCAAAAATATAAGATTTTCCTGTAAAAATATTTATAATAGAAATACCATATACTATTTTCTCTGTTTGTCTGACTTTTATTTTATCAAACCATAAACACATAATGTTGTTAGTAATATTATCTTCTTGTGTGTTCTCATTAGAGAGATAAGTACCAGGAGAATAAGCTCCAGCAAAGTTTCTAGTAATACCTTTAATAGTTTTTTCTTGATCATAAACAACAGCGTGAAAGTTAGCATCAACAATCTTGGGTAAATATTTATCTAATGAATAATCTCTGAAGCCTGCCATAACAACATTGAGATTTTTGTACATATTTTTTTTATCACTAATATTAAGATTACAGATTTTAGAGATTTCACAAATTTGAGAATGAGATATAGTGTTATCATTGGATCTGAGGCCATAAATTTCAAAGAAAGCTCCAACTTGCATTAGTAAAATAGTATTAGGACCAAATTTATTGACATATTCATCATTTAATTTAAAATATTCAGAAATAGTACTAGAATCACTCGACATTGAAATAATTACTATTATATGTAATATTAATTATTTTTTATATAAAAAACCTAAATAAAGTTATTCTTCATTATAATTAAAGTAATTATAGAGTAAATTATTTGAGTTATGATTATAAACGTCACCACAAATAGTCATAACAGATTCATACATTTTTCTTAAAACATTATTAGGTGCAATAGATCCAACTTTAATAAATCCTCTTTTAATGAGATATTTCTTAATATCTTCAATAGAAGTTTGTTGAAGTAGGGTTTTATTTGTATAAATATTTTTTCGAATAGTTTTGTTAGAGACGAGTACAGAGACTTTGGGATGTTTTTTTGATCTTCCAATAGTAAAATTGCGTTTAATAATTTTTTTTCTATATTTTTTTTTCTTAGGAGGAGGTTTATTATGAATATCTTGAATAAGTTTATTTTTAAATTCAGGATTAATCATAGGACTAGTAGGAAGTAATTTTGGAATAGAGTTTGGAATAGGATTTTGAATAGGATTTTGAATAGGAGTAGAATCAGGTATTGGTTCGTAATTTTTTTGTGTAGTGTTTTTCCAATTTCTATATGTAGGTAGAGATCCATTTTTTAAACAACCATATTCTGGTGGTTTTTGGATAGTAATTGGTGGATAATTAGAAGATGGATTGTTAAAATCCTGAGAAATATCATTTAAAGACTGCACTTGAGATGTAGATGGAAATTCCATAGAAACATTTTCATTCGCAGAAGGGTAATTTTTAAAAGTATTATTAAAAGTAGGTGTTGAAGTGGAGAGATTAACTTGTGGTGGTTGATTATTTTTTTCAGCAATACTTTCTAAATAATTGATGGAATTTTTAAAATCACTTTCAAAGTCTTCTAAATAAACATTTGGTTGCTTTTCAGTCAAAATAGAATCATATTCTTGTAATTTCTCTTTTTGTTTATTCCGAATATAATTTAACAATTTACGTTTAATAGATTTATTACGAGGTTGTTTAATAGTAGGTTGTTTGACTTTAATATTATCATTTTTAGGAGGTCTTTTTTTTCTAGTAGAATCAGGAATAGTAAACATATCAGGATTTACATTAATAATTCTTTTATCTGTCATTCATATAAAAAACAAAGTTATTTTTATATAATAAATCATACATAAAGTCCAAAAATCTCTTTTTTTTCGTGTTTCTTCTTATGTTTCTTGTATTCTTCAAATCCATTGTTTAAATCATCCATATTAATTTTTCTTCTAAATGATTTATCTTTACCAAAAATACGCTTAGAATGAGATATTTTTATATTAGAAAGTAATTGCTCAATATCTCTACCAAAATGAGTAAAAAAATGTAATTTTTGTTCAAACCAATTTTCGTCAATATGAAAATTATCATCAAAAGTCCATTGAATATCATTTAGTTTTTTCTTTAAAATTTCTAAAAGTTCTTTATGAGAATAATCATCAATTTTGAATCTCCATATAAATCTAGATTCAAGACCTTTATTGGATTTAAAAAAGGTTCTATTAAGTTCATCTTCATATCCAGCAATAATAACCATTAGATCATTTTTATGTCTACTAAGAGCTTCACATAAGGTATCAACACATTCTTGAGAATAATTATCAATGTGATCAGGTCCAACAAGACTATAGGCTTCATCAATAAATAAACAACCACCAAGACAACTATTAATAACATCTGTAGTTTTAAGTGCAGTTTGTCCTAAATATCCAGCAACAAGATCAGTTCGAGTAACTTTTTTAAAAACATTATTTTTAAGAATACCAATTTTGGAGTAAATTTTACCAATAATTTCTGCAATCTCAGTTTTCCCAGTACCAGGAGGACCAAATATAACAGTGTGTTTATAATCAATAGAATGAACGGATTGATCGTTTTCAAGGTGAAGATTTTGAATAAAATAAATAATTTGATTAATAATGGATGTTTTAATATTTTTCATACCAATCATATTATTAATTTGAACAAGTTCAGGTTTGATCATAGATAATGATTGTAAATCAAAGTTATATTTAAAATTATCGTCATATGGATTATTTTCTAAAATATTAATAATATCATCAAGACTATCAAAATTGAGATCAATATGTTTTAAAGGTTTTTCTTTGAATATATCTTTAACATTGACATCATTGTTATAAGTAGTAGATTTATATTTTAGTGGTTCAAACAACTCATATTTGTCTTGCCAAATTTCATAATTAGAACTTTTTTTTTCATTATTTTTTAGTTTTTGCCAATCAATAGTAGTACTGCATTTAGTATCAATATAACTATTAGAATGAAAATCAAAATCAGTAGCTTTAAGAATATCAATTAGATCAAAATAATTAATTTGTTTTTTATTATAACTATCTAAAAATTCTATAAACTTATTCATTCTAGTTATTATTAAATAATAATTATATTTATATTTGTAATAATAAAAAAATTGAATATTAAAAAATTGAATAATAAAAAAAATAAAACTATAATAGTATTTAAAAAGAAATTATTATGCTAGATATGGAAACCCCATCATTTCAAGAAAACCCTGATTATATTGAAACAATAGAGAATATAATAAATAGTGAAAAAGAGCAAAAAAAGCTAAAAAAAGGATTAGAAAACAAAATTCAAGAGGGAGTATTGAGTGAATTGGGAAATTTTATAGAAGAGCCATATACTATAATA
>CENJ01023618.1_pt1 | contig 13515 bp, 11 predicted proteins | sample 356161 | NCBI WGS metagenome assembly CENJ01 (sample SAMEA2619531, study PRJEB7988) | marine metagenome | biome: marine biome (ENVO:00000447); feature: surface water layer (ENVO:00002042); material: "saline water (ENVO:00002010), including plankton (ENVO:xxxxxxxx)" | depth 5 m
CTCACACTGGCTGTGGGCCTGAGTGTTTCAATGGGGATTGCAACACCTGGCCTGTCGTACGCCGCGGGTGGCGGCGGCGGGGAGAGCTATGGCTCCCCCAAGGAGACATCGTATTGGGTCAAAAAGGCCAATACCGCCATCAGCAAGGAAGATTTCAAGAAAGCCTATTCCATCCTCGGCACCGGGGTGAAGAAAGAACCCGACAACGCTGATATCCACAATCTGCTGGGGTTCAGCTCCCGCAAGATGGGGCTTTATGAGGAGAGCGAGAAGCATTACCGCAAGGCACTGTCGCTCGACCCTGACCACAAGGGCGCGCTGGAATACATGGGGGAGCTTTTCCTCACCCTCAACCGGCCTGATGAGGCCAGGGCATTGCTGGAACGACTGGGCAAGGTCTGCTGGCTGGGGTGCGATGAAAAGGATGAATTGAAGGAAGCCATCGCCAAATGGGAGCAAAACCAGAACTGATCATCTGTATCAGTTAACCCTGCCGCGCTGGCGCAATTCTTCCACCTCAGGCGGGCTTCGGCGGAGAGCGGGTTGCCCGCTTGATCAGGGTCAGCACCACCTGCCGGTGATGGCGAACCCCCGTCAAAGATAGCCGGTTCGATAGCAACCTCCGGCGATGCCGCCTCAGGTTCAGCCGCCGCTGGTTCAGGCTGTTCCATCAAAATAGCCTCATCAAGGGTAGGGCCGGGGTCTGCCGGGATGGTATCTGCAATGCTGATGGCGGAGGCATCATCACTCACCGCCGCCACCAGCCCGGGGCGATTATCCGCAACAGGGTAGAGCGGCAGGTGGGAAGGCGGCAGTTTTGCCAGTGTTTTCATCAACCCCCTTGGCACGGAACCTGATGCCGGGGCGGGTTTGTCCGGGGCAGGCTGTTTTCTTGCCCCTGATGGTTTCCCGCCTGATTTACGGGGATGCCGCTTTTTCATCTTCAGGATCATGAGCAGGGTTGCCAGCACCAGCAATCCCGCCGTCAGCACGACCAACGGGACACCATAAAACCGCGTCATCAGGTCAGCGATGATTTGCATCAGTCTTTATTCTCCTGATTGAAACGGTCAATAAACTCGACCACCAGCTTGTGCTGCCATTCATGGGCTTCCTGTTCCCATGGCCTGAGCGCATAGGGGATGGCATCAATCCGGCCGATCGGAACACCCAGCCAGCGGGCGCTGAATTTTTCAGGCTTGCCGGGTTTGGGGCGGCGGCCGGTGAGGCTGTATCGGCCTGAGGCAAGCTGGGCGACATGGACCCATTCATGGCTCAATTTGATGATCGTATCGAGGGGGTCATTCTGGCGTTGCAGGGTGAAATCATAGAGGGTCGGGGGCATGATCTGGCCGCGCTGTTTGCGGGACAGCACCTCGGCGCGTTGCAGGCCCATCAGACCCAGGCCCATCAGACCGGTGCTGCCCGTTGCGGCATCCGGTGCGATGATCCTGACGGTGACATTGACCAGGGGGCGCAATGCCGGGGCAATCAGCCGATCATGCAGATACCGGCTCATGGCCTCGGTCAATTCAGCCAGGGCCTGTTCAATATTATGGGTTTCAAAATGCAGCATGAGGGGCAGGGCAATACACTGACAACATTTTGGAATTATTGCTAATTCCAGCCCTGGCATCAAGCTACCCTAAGGTCGCTCCCCGCTTGGAACCCATGGATAATCACAATGGATAGCGTTAAGGGATTATTCTTTCGGGGCGGCCTTGCCCAGGGCGCGAAAAGGCAGCGTGACGCAGCCATGCCGGGCCGAAAAGGATTTGACGGGGATGAAACTGTCCTGCCCGTCAATCGCGGTATCATCGCTCTTGCCTTCCAGCCAGTCGGTAATCTCATCCTGAAACCTTGCGGTATCGCTCAGCCGCTGGCCCGCCATGGTGGTCAGCATCAGGCCGGTTGCAGCCTCACACAATGCGCATCCTTCTACCTTGGCGCCCATCGCGTTGATGCGGCCGTCATCATCGGTGTTGAGGTCAACCGTCACCCTGTCACCACAGGTGGGGTTGCGGGCTGATGCTGTGTGCATCGGCTCATCAAGCCGTTTGCTGGCGCGGGCTTCCCGGGCCAGGGCGAGGATCTGTTTCTGGTAGAGAGCGGCGGCATCCATGCTGTCAGGGGGTGTCCAAAAGAGCGTTAATTCTATCGTAATAAATCAATAGTATGTTAAAACTATAGAATATATGGCTTGTCAATCCATTGAAGCAATCTCAGTGGAATAGAGGCCTTTTCAGGTAAAGAGAGACAGAATATGGCTATTTCATCATCAGCAACACGCATTCTCGCCACCCTCGGGCCAGCCACCAGCAGCCCTGAGATGATCCGCGAGCTGGTGGAGGCCGGGGCCAATGCTTTCCGGCTCAATTTCAGCCATGGGGTCAAGGAAGATCACGCCGAACGCTATAACACCATCCGGGCGGTAGCCGAGGAAACCGGAAAGCCGATTACGGTTCTGGCCGACTTGCAGGGGCCAAAGCTGCGCATCGGCACGGTTGATGAAGATGTGGTGCTGGAAAAGGGTGATCGATTTATCTTTGATCAGACAGGCGAGCAGGGAAACAGATCGAGGGTAACGCTGCCGCATCCCGAGATTTTTGATGCGATCCTGCCGGGGCATCGGATGATGGTCAATGACGGCAAGCTGCAATTCATCGTTCGCACTGTCGACACCGGCATCATTGAAACCGAGGTGCTGGTTGGCGGCAAGCTGACGGATCGCAAGGGCGTTAACGTGCCGGATGTCAGCCTGGATATTTCCCCCCTCACGGAAAAGGATCGGGCTGATCTGGATTTTGCCCTGTCCCTCGGGGTTGACTGGGTCGCGCTTTCCTTTGTTCAGCGCGTCAGTGATATCATTGAGGCCCGGAGCATCATCAAGGATCGCGCCGCCATCATGGTGAAGATTGAAAAACCGCAGGCGCTCGAAATCCTTGAAGACCTGATTATCGCCACCGACGGGGTCATGATTGCGAGGGGTGATCTGGGGGTTGAGCTGCCGCCCGAACGCATCCCCGGTGCGCAGAAGGATATCACCCGCATCTGCCGCAAGGTTGGCAAGCCTGTGGTGGTCGCAACCCAGATGCTTGAAAGCATGATCGATAACCCGATGCCGACACGGGCCGAGGCCTCAGACGTTGCCACCGCCGTGATGGACGGGGTTGATTGCGTCATGCTGTCGGCGGAAACTGCATCAGGGTCATTCCCGGTTGAGAGCGTGTCGATCATGCACCGCATCCTGCGGGAAACCGAAGAACGTGAAGGCTATTTTGACAGTCTCCAGATGATCTGGCAGGAAAGCCACACGACCTATCACGCGGTGGCCGAAAGCGCGACCAGCCTGGCCCGCCATATCAACGCCGCCGCCGTTGTTGCGTTCTCTGCCTCTGGCACCACCGCGGTGCGGCTGTCACGCGAACGGCCATCGCTGCCGATTGTCATGATGACCCCGAAACAGGCGATCCGCCAGCGCATGAATTTCCTCTGGGGGATGAATTCCATCCTGACCGACCAGTTTGACAGTTTCGATGAAGCGCTTGATGGCATCAGCCGCCTGATGCTGGAAAATAAAATGGGCCAGCCGGGTGATCAGGTGATCGTGGTGGCGGGGACCCCGTTTGGTGTTTCAGGAACAACCAACACGATCCGGGTGCTTAACCTGCATAAGCCCCGGTAAACGCCGCCAGCGCATCCACCAGACTGTCAATAGCGGCATCATCCAGATCAAGATGGGTTACCAGCCTCAACTCACGATCAGGGTTGATGGCAACGCCGCGATCAGCCAGAAACACCTCCAGGTCATCCAGCGCAATACCATCATCAAACCGGGCGAAGACCATGTTGGTGTGAACCCGGGCTGTATCAACGCTGATCCCGTTGAGCGCATTCAGCCTTGTGGCCAGCGTGGCGGCACGGCGATGATCCTCATCAAGGCGGTCGATATGGTGGTCAAGGGCGTGGATCGCCGCTGCGGCCAGGACCCCGGCCTGACGCAAACCGCCCCCCAGCATCTTGCGGATACGGCCGGCCCGGTTGATGGTTTCGGCATCACCCACCAGGACCGAGCCTACCGGTGCGCCAAGCCCCTTTGACAGGCAAAGCGAAACGCTGTCGCATCCTTCAACAAAGCGGGCCGGGTCTGACCCTGTTGCAACCACCGCATTCATCAGCCTGGCCCCGTCGCAATGCAGTTTCAGCCCGCAATCACGCGCCACCGCCGCCATGCTGTCCATATAAGCAAGCGGCTGGACCATGCCATCCTTGGTGTTCTCAATCGAAAGCAGGCGGGTCTGCGGCTTGTGCCAGTCATCGGGTTTGATGGCATCGCGGATTGTTTTCTCATCCAGCCCGCCAGCATCATTGACGGGCAGGGGGTGGCAGGCAACGCTGCCGAGCACGGCTGTCCCCATCGCCTCCCAAACATTGATGTGATAATCCTGCCCGACCAGGCATTCCTCACCACGATTGCAATGGGCCATGACCGCCGCCAGATTGGACTGGGTGCCGCTGGGCATGAACAGGGCCGCTTCCTTGCCGAGTAATTGCGCCGCCTTTTGCTGGAGCGCGTTTACCGAGGGATCATCCCTGTAAACATCATCGCCAACCTCAGCATCAAGCATCGCCTGACGCATGGCCGGGGTTGGCCGGGTAACAGTATCACTGCGAAAATCAGCCGTGATCGCGTTGGCTTTCACTTGTGAAGAATACATGCACAGAATGTCCTAGATCGGGGCGGTTGTCCTAAATGGCGATGGCGGCAACGATATGAATCCGATCCTGATTACCGCCGTTAAGGCCGGTATGATAACCCCGCGTGTCGGTAAAATAAACCGATCCGTCGGCGGGCAGGTGAGTGCAGTGATTGTTGACCACAAAGAGCGACCCCGGATTGCTGATAATCGGGATATGGATCCGGGGTTCAGGGTCACGGTGCCATGAATTGCAGTTATAGGGAACCTTGCCCAGAACGCGCATCCGGCCAAGGGTAAATCGCTGTTTCAGCGCGTTGAACACATCCTCAAAAGCCGTGCCTGAAAAAATCGGGTTGAGTTCGGTATACGCCGCCTCATCAACAATGTCTTCGACGGCGACTTCCTCATAACGGTCATCAAGGCGGGCATAGTATCGGCCCGAAAGATCGGTTTCGGTCAACCCGTCTGCCCCCGGCCGCTGGTTGACGGGCAGAACCTTGAAAACATCCCCGTGAAAGGCTGTTTTTGCCAGCACCGCGTCAAGGTCGGCCTTGAGCCGGTTGAGGTCTACCTTCATTTCCAGCCTGGCAATGCCCGGTCCGGGAACGAATCCCGCCACGGTTTCGGTATCGGGCATGGTGTCGAGCCATGCGCTGATCTGTTGCCGGTCCTGTTCGATGGTATCTGGAGATGTATCGGGGATGGTGTGTGGGGCGCTGTTCATGGCGTTTGTCCTTCTTCAGACAAAGGTTGTTACAACAACTATGAAGCCATCCTCTCAAGCGTTGCAAGCAAAAAAATGCGCCCATTATGAGCGCATTATCATTGGTTTAGCCGCTATGGGCCCCCGCTATTATCGGGGGCTTATTCCTCAACGCTGGCCTTGACGATCTGATCGGGTTCGGCGGGCGGCTGACCGGCGTTGATTGAATCCACCACATCCATGCCGTCCTCAACCTGACCCCAGACCGTGTACTGGCCGGTGAGGTGGCCGCAGCCGTCATAGCAGATGAAAAACTGGCTGTCGCCGCTGTCCGGGTTCATGGAACGCGCCATGCCGACAGTGCCATTGCGGTAGGCGTAATCCGAAAACTCGGCTTTGAGTTTTTTGCCGGAACCGCCCATGCCGGTGCCGGTTGGGTCACCGGTCTGAGCCATGAACCCCTCAATAACGCGGTGAAAGATCACGCCGTTATAGAAACCATCCTGGGCCAGTTCCTTGATGCGGGCAACGTGGTTCGGGGCGAGGGTTTCAAGAAACGCGATTTTGATCACGCCCTTGGTTGTTTCAAGCACCAGGGTGCCTGCATTGGCTGAAGTGGTCATGATAAAAAACGATACTCCGATCAGTGAAAATAAAAACCGTTTCATGCTCTGTCTCTATCCCGGGTAAAAAGCGCAAGAACCCGTCATGCCAAGCCTTTGGCCTGTCGTCAACATATCTGTTTGGATCAGGCGATAAGGCCGGGGAATGTCCGGATCATGCCGTGGTAGATCATATCCATGCTGACCCAGAGGATAACCACCACACCAATCCAGCCGATAATTCTGTATTTCTTCAGCATTTCAGCGATCAGGTTGGCGGCAAAGATCATCATGGCAATCGAAAGGGCCAGACCGAAGACGATCACAAAGGGGGAATCCTTGCCCGCCGCCGCCACCGCCAGCACATTATCAAGCGACAGCGAGATATCGGAAATCACGATCAGCCATGCGGCTTGCAGGAGGGTCCGGGGCTTGCTGGCCTGTTCCGTATCATCATGGCCGTTGCCCATTTCGCGCAACTCCTGAACCAGTTTCCATGTGATGTAGAGCAGCAGCGCCCCGCCAACAATCTGAAGCCATGGCAACTCAAGCAGCCAAACCACCATCAGGGCAAAGATGATCCGCAAGACCACCGCCGCGCCAATACCGATGGCAATCGCCTTTTTGCGCTGCGCTGTCGGCAGTCCGGCCGCGGCAATCCCGATAACGATAGCGTTGTCGGCAGAAAAGATAAGATCAATAACGATAACCTGAATAAACGCCAGAAAATCAAAATTTTCTGGGTTTAGTAGCGAATCAATCATCGGGCATCTCCTTGACGATAGTGGACTTATTCCAGAGATGAATGCCCGTGGCAACTGCAATCATCAGCAGGGCGGAAAAATCGAATGAAATTTCTTGCATCGATTTCAAAAGCGTGAAAATAATGATTATAATTTCATCGCTAAAAAGGCGATCTCGTCATCATCGGGGGGTTGATGTCGTATAACGCAGCCATTATCGACAATAGTGTTGCCACCGCAGCAACGCGCAGGGGTGACCGGTCATCAGGTCAGGTCGGGCATGATATCCGTGCCTTGCGTCAGGGCCGCGGGTGGACGCTGGCCGAACTGGCCGGTGAGATCAACCGGTCGGTGGGGTGGCTTAGCCAGGTGGAACGCGGCGCATCAGAGCCGAACCTGAGTGATATTCGCCAGATAGCCGCGCTGTTCAACCTGCCGGTCAGTTTCTTTTTTTCACATTCACCGCCCTCGCCTGAGGCTGATTACGTTGTCCGGGCCGGGGACAGGCGCAGCATGTCGGATGATGCAACCGGCCTCAACGAAGAATTGCTGTCGCCTGATCTGGGCGGTTCCTTTGAAATGGTACGGTCGATTTTCGCGCCGGGCAGCAAGGTTGCGGCCCCGGTCAAACGCGAAACCGAGGAAGCAGGGTATGTGGTGTCAGGCAGCCTGACCCTCACCCTTGATGATCATGTGTTTACGCTCAACCCGGGTGACAGCTTCCGCTTCGCCGGTGAAACCATGATCTGGGAAAACAGGGGCGACAAGGACGCGGTGGTGATCTGGATTATCGCCCCGCCTGTTTATTGAGACTGCTTTCCCTGATGGAAAGCGGGCTGGAGTGAATGAACCTTATGATTGATGACGAGGGTATGATGACTGAACAACCGAACAATACGGCAACCGCAGAACAGGTAAGCGCAGAACAGGTAAGCAAGGCAACCGGCACCCTGCCGAAAACCGCCCGTGTGGTGGTCATCGGGGGAGGGTCCGTCGGGGCATCGGTTCTCTACCATCTGGCCAAGATGGGATGGACCGACTGCCTGCTGCTTGAAAAGAATGAGCTGACCTCGGGGTCAACCTGGCATGCGGCGGGGAACTGCCCCAACTATGTCGGGTCATGGACCATGATGAAAATCCAGTCCTATTCGACCGAGCTGTACCGCCGCCTTGGTGATGAAGTCGACTACCCCATGAACTATCACGTCACCGGGGCGATCCGCCTGGCCCATAGTCGCCAGCGCATGGAGGAATTCCGCCATGTTCAGGCCATGGGCAGGCAGATGGGCATCGATTTTGAGGAAATGTCCAACGCGGATATGAAGGATATCTACCCGTTCCTTGAAACCCATGACCTGCATGGTGGCCAGTGGGACCCGCTGGATGGTGATATCGACCCCGCGCAGCTGACCCAGGCCCTGGCCAAGGGGGCGCGTGACATGGGCGCACAGATCATCCGTTTCTGCCCGGTGACCGGGGTTGACCGCATCGGTGATGAATGGGAAGTCCATACCCCGATTGGATCGGTGCGGGCGGAATACGTTGTCAACGCCGCCGGGTACCGTGCTGATGAGGTTGGCAAGATGTTTGGCCGGGATGTGCCTTGCGTATCGCTGGCCCACCAGTATCTGGTATCGGAAAGCATCCCCGAGCTGACAGCACTGGAAAAGAAACTGCCGCTGCTGCGTGACCCTGACAGCTCCTATTATCTGCGTCAGGAAAAAGACGGCCTGCTGCTCGGCCCCTATGAGAAAAACTGCCGCGCCCACTGGATCAGCGATGATGACCCGAGGCCGGATGATTTCTCTTTCCAGCTCTGGAATGAGGACCTCGAACGCCTTGAATGGTATATTGAGGATGCTTGCAGCCGTGTGCCTCTGCTCGGGACCGCCGGGATCACCAGGGTCGTCAATGGCCCGATCCCCTATGCGCCTGACGGGCTGCCGCTGATCGGCCCGATGCCGGGTGTGCCGAACGCCTTTGAATGCTGCGTCTTTACCTTCGGGATCGTTCAGGCCGGTGGTGCGGGTAAGCTGATGGCCGAGATCATCATTGAGGGCGAACCCGAAACCGACAGCTGGGCCGTTGACCCCCGCCGGTTCACCGATCACGTTGACAGGGATTATTCCATCGCCAAGGCGATTGAAACCTACAGCCATGAATACGCCATGCATTTCCCGCAGATCCAGTGGGATGCCGGGCGGCCGGCCAAGACCTCCGCGCTCTATTCAACGCTCAAGGAAAAGGGCGCGGCTTTCGGTTCCTACGGCGGCTGGGAACGGGCGGACTGGTTCCCGCGTGATGGCGAGACTGGACATCAGGCTGACAGCTATGATCGCCAGCCCTGGTTTGATGCCGTGGCCGCCGAATGCCACCATGTCGCCGAGCATGTCGGCGTGCTGGACCTGAGCGGATTTTCCCGGTTCGAACTGAAAGGCAAGGGCGCGCGCGCCTGGCTGGATGGCATGGTCACCGGTCGGATTCCGAAACCGGGCCGCATCGGGCTGATCTATTTTGCCTCGGAAAAAGGCAAGGTGCTGACGGAAATGACCGCCACCTGCTTTGATGATGACCATTTCTGGCTGATCACCGGGGCCGGGGCCTATTGGCACGACCGTGACTGGCTGGTTCAGCATCTGCCCGAGGATGGCAGCATCACCATCACCGACAAGACCCGTGATCTTGGCACCCTTCTGGTCACCGGGCCGAAAGCCCCGGCGCTCATGGCCGAGATTTCAGGCAGTGCCATGGATCAGGCTTCCTTCCCGTGGCTGACGCATCAGGCGATCAAAATCGGTGATGCCGATGCCACCGCTATCCGCGTGTCCTTTGCGGGCGAGGCCGGATGGGAAATCCACCTCGCCATGGATCAGATGGTGACAGCGTGGGATGCGCTCTGGGATACGGGTGATGATCATGATCTCGGCTGTTTCGGGATGCTGGCGCTCGATTCCATGCGGCTTGAGAAAGGCTACCGGTCATGGAAGGCTGACCTAACCTCTGACTACACCATGCTGGAAAGCGGGCTGGGACGCTGGGTCAACACCGCCAAGAACTGTGATTTCATTGGCCGTGATGCCATCAGGGCTGAACAGGAACGCGGGGTCAGCAAGCGGTTTGTGGCCCTGACCGTGGATGATCCATCGGATGGTGAGCCGTTCGGTGAGGCTGTCTACCTGTCATCGGTGCGCATCAATGATGTCGAAGCCGGTCTGGTGGTATCGGCGGGTTACGGGCATCGTGTCGGCAAATCGATTGCCTATGCCGTGGTTGATGAGGATGCCATGGCCGATGGCGGCACTATCGCCGTGACGGTGCTGGGGCGTGACCGCAAGGCCACCACGGTTGAAGGCGGCGTTCTCTATGATGCTGAAAACGCGAGACTGAGAGGCTGAACATGGCGCAACAATCCCCCTCCCAGGAAGCCCCCTCCCAGGAAACCCCCTCCCAGCAGTTGCCGACACAGGCCAGGGCCGTGATTATCGGCGGCGGTGTGGTGGGCTGTTCGGTGGCCTATCACCTGACGAAACTGGGCTGGACCGATGTTGTTCTGCTGGAACGCAAGCAGCTGACCTGCGGGACAACATGGCATGCGGCGGGGCTGATCGCCCAGCTCCGCGCCACCCAGAACATGACCCGTCTGGCCAAGTATTCCCAGGAACTCTATTTCAGTCTTGAGGATGAAACCGGGGTTGCCACCGGGATCAAGCGAAACGGTTCCATCACCGTCGCCCTGACCGATGAGCGGTTGGAAGAGCTGCGCCGCAGTGCCGCTATGGCACGGGCTTTCGGGGTCGAGATTGATGAGATCAGCACCGATGAGATCAGCCGGCATTACCCCGGGCTGAATGTCGAGGATGCCATCGGCGGTGTCTGGCTGCCAAAGGATGGCCAGGCTGATCCCGTCAATATCACCCAGGCCCTCGCCAAGGGGGCGCGGATGCGCGGGGCCAGGATCATTCAGGGTGTCAAGGTCACGGGTATCCTGCAGGAAGGCGGCAAGGCCGTGGGTGTCGAAACCGAGGACGGCGTGATCCGGTCCGAATTTGTCGTCAACTGCGGCGGCATGTGGGCGCGGGATATCGGTGCCATGGCCGGGGTTTCGGTCCCGCTCCATGCCTGCGAGCATTTCTACATTGTCACCGAGGGCATTGACGGGCTGAAATCGAACCTGCCGGTCCTGCGGGTGCCGGATGAATGCGCCTATTACAAGGAAGACGCGGGCAAGATCATGCTGGGGGCGTTCGAACCCAATTCCAAACCCTGGGGCATGAACGGTATCCCCGAGGATTTCGAATTTGACAGCCTGCCGGAAGATTTCGATCATTTCGAACCGATTCTCGAAAAAGCCGTGGATCGCCTGCCTGTCCTTGCCAGTGCCGGGATCCAGACCTTTTTCAACGGGCCGGAGAGCTTCACCCCCGATGATCGCTATATCCTCGGTGAAGCGCCCGAGCTGAAGAATTTCTATGTTGCGGCGGGGTTCAATTCGGTCGGGATACAATCGGCTGGCGGTGCCGGCATGGTGCTGGCCGAATGGATGGACAAGGGCAATGCGCCGATGGACCTGTGGGATGTTGATATCCGCCGCATGCAGCCCTACCAGACCAACCGCAACTATCTGCATGACCGGGTCAGTGAAACCCTGGGCCTGCTTTACGCGGATCATTTTCCCTATCGCCAGTTTGAAACCGGGCGCAATATCCGGCGGTCGCCGATCCACCACCGGCTGGAGCAGGCCGGGGCCTGTTTTGGTGAGGTCAACGGCTGGGAACGCGCCAACTGGTTCCTGCCCGAGGCCAGCCGCAAGGCGGGTGAGACAGCGCAATACCGCTATAGCTGGAGACGCCAGAACTGGTTTGATTACAACGCCGCCGAACATAAGGCCGTGCGGGAGAAGGTCGGGCTGTTTGACCTGTCCAGCTTTGGCAAGATCATGGTCATGGGCGCGGATGCCGAAGGCGTGTTGCAACGCATTGCCTGCAATGATGTTGCGGTCGAACCGGGGCGCATTGTCTATACCCAGTTCCTGAATGAGCTGGGCGGGATTGAGGCTGATGTAACGATCACCCGCCTCGACAGTGACCGGTTTATTGTCGTCACCCCTGCCGCCACAATCCGGCGGGATGTGAACTGGATCAACCGCCATATCCCTGACGGGGCGCATTGCATGGCGATGGATATCACCGCCATGGAAAGCGTCATGGTGGTGATGGGTCCCGAAGCGCGTGATTTCCTCCAGCCGCTGATCCCGCAGAGCCTCGATAGCGCTGATTTCCCGTTCGGGACGATGCAGGAGGTTGAGATCGGCTATGCCAGGGCGAGGGCGCACCGCGTCTCCTATGTTGGTGAGCTGGGGTGGGAGCTGTATGTCCCGGCCGATATGGCGGTGCATGTCTATGATACGCTGATGCAACGTTCGGCCGATCATCCGCTGATGCATTGCGGGCTGCATACCCTCGACAGTTGCCGCATCGAAAAGGCCTTCCGCCATTTTGGGCATGATATCTCCAGCGAGGATCATATCATTGATGCCGGGCTTGGTTTCGCCGCCCGCATCGGCAAGCAATCGGGCCGGTTCGGTGATTTCATCGGGCGTGACAGTGTCCTCCGCCGCAAGGAAGAGGGTGTCAAGGCACGCATGTTCCAGTTCAGGCTGAATGACCCCCAGCCGCTGCTCTATCATAATGAGGCCGTGATGCGGGATGGTGAAATCGTCGGTCATCTGACCTCGGGGAATTATGGCCATCACCTCGGTGGTGCCATTGGCATGGGGTATATCCCCTGCCGTGATGGTGAGACAGCCCAGGACCAGATCGCCTCACGCTATCAGGTGGATGTGGCCGGGCAAATCGTTGATGCCGAGATCAGCATCAAACCCATGTACGACCCTGCATCTGTACGAATGAAGGCTTAATGATCGCAATCAACCCTGATGGATGAGGCCAACGCCATGATTGAAAAAACCCCGATCCCCCGTTCCCGCCGTGCCGGTGGCCGGATGGCCAGAAAATCGCTCCGCGCCGCCCCGCTGGCTGATGAATTGCGCCCGGTCAGGGCCGGGCTGGAAGGCGGCCGATACAAACCCCTTGATGAAGCCGGGCTTAACGCCGTGGTCGAAACGGTGTTTCAGATCCTTGAGGAAATCGGTCTGTCGCAAGCCCCTGAAAGCGGGATCGCCTACATGACGGCGGCGGGCGCAATTGCCGGTGATGATGGCCGGGTCCGGTTCCCCCGTGCGCTGGTGGAGGATACCATCGCCAACGCAGCGCGGACGATCACCCTCCATGGCCAGGATCCGAAATACGACCTCAACCTGTCCGGCACGAAAGTGCATTGCGGGACAGCCGGGGCCGCCGTGCATCTGGTTGATGTTGCGGGCAAGGCGTATCGGGAAAGCTACCTGAAGGATATCTATGATGCCGCCCGCATCGTTGAGAATATGGACAATATCCATTTTTTCCAGCGCCCCATGGTGGCAAGGGATGTTGAAGACCCGCTCGATCTGGATATCAACACGCTCTACGCCTGTGTTGCCGGGACCCGCAAGCATGTCGGGGTCAGCTTCACCGAGGGGGAGTTTGTTCCCGAGGCCCTGTCGATGCTGCACAAGATCGCTGGCAGTGAAGAGGCGTTCAGGGCGCGGCCGTTTGTTTCCAATTCCAACTGTTTCGTGGTGCCGCCCTTGCGCTTTGCCACGGAAAGCTGTCTGGTGATGGAAGAGGTGGTCAAGGGCGGTATGCCGGTGCTGCTGCTATCGGCAGGTC
>CENJ01057042.1_pt1 | contig 13492 bp, 14 predicted proteins | sample 356161 | NCBI WGS metagenome assembly CENJ01 (sample SAMEA2619531, study PRJEB7988) | marine metagenome | biome: marine biome (ENVO:00000447); feature: surface water layer (ENVO:00002042); material: "saline water (ENVO:00002010), including plankton (ENVO:xxxxxxxx)" | depth 5 m
GCAGGAGATAAATTCATCAATCTTTTTGATATTAATGGAAGAAAAGTATTATCAACAACTTTAGTTGGGGATGTGCTTAATATTTCATCATTTAGTGCTGGATTTTATATGATTGAAGTTACGGTAGGTGATTCCAAAAAAGTTTCTAAACTTATAATTGAATAACCTATTCATGTTAAAAAAGAAAAAGGGTTTAGATTTCTAAACCCTTTTTTTATATATAATTGATTAATTTTGAATATGGTTTCAAAAGATATTTCCTTCGTAATTCCAGTATTTAATAGGCCTAATGAGATAGACGAGCTTTTGAGAAGTTTTGCAAGCTTAAATGGGGAAAAAGATTTTGAAATCGTAATTGTTGAAGATGGCTCAACAAATAAATGTGATCAAATAATCAAGAATTATAATAATCTAAATATTAGCTATTATTTCAAAAAGAATTCAGGTCCTGGGGATTCTAGAAACTTTGGTATGAAAAAAGCTAAAGGTTCGTACTATATTATTTTGGATTCAGATTGTATATTAAGCGATGATTATTTTGAGAATGTAATGATAAACTTGAATAATAATTATGCAGATTGCTTTGGAGGAATTGATGATGCTCATATTTCCTTTAGCAATTTTCAAAAAGCTATTAGTTTTTCTATGACTTCTTTTATTACTACAGGTCATTTAAGGGGAGGGAAGTGGTCAAAAGATTTCCAACCCAGAAGTTTTAATATGGGAATTTCTAAAATTGCTTTTGAGGATTCAAGAGGATTTATTAATATTCATCCGGGGGAAGATCCAGATCTTTCATTGAGACTTTATAAAAAGGGATACCTTATTAAAAATTATGATGATGTTGTTGTATTTCATAAAAGAAGAATTTCATTAAAAAGTTTTTTTACTCAAGTTTATAAATTTGGAGTTGCAAGATCTATTCTAAATTCTATGCACAAAGATTCTAAAAAAATAATTTATTGGTTTCCGTTTTTTTTCTCCTTACTACTTATTTTATCAATTTTCTCTATTTTTTTGTTTCCAAATAAGTTAGTATTTCTGTTTTTTATATACTTTTCTTTAATTTTAATAAGCTGTACTATTAAAAACAATCTGATTGTTGCTATTTTAGCTATTGTTACAACAGCTACACAGTTTTTTGCATATGCCCTTGGGTTTTTAAAAGGAAATACTAAGATTTTTCTAAGAAAAGATGATGATTTAGAGTCATTATTTCCAAAAATGTTTTTTAAAGTTAATTAGATGAAATTGGATTTTAGAAGTGGTAAAACAAATGTCTTTTTAGTCTTTTTGGGCTTGGCTATTATCACCTCATTTATAAGTAAGTTGGTGTCCACTTACGAAAAAAATATAGACTTTAAGGTTTATGCCTCAGACTTACCAAATGACAAAGTATTAACCAATCAGTCGAGTGAAAAATTAAGCTTAAAATTAAAAGGATATGGATTTAATTTTGCTAGATATTATTTCAAAAATCCAGAATTGAAATTATCTGTTAATGAAATGAAAACAAATAAATCTAGTTTTATATGGACAAAAGAAAACAACTTATTTAGGTTGGAAAGATTTGTAAGACCCATGAATTTATTGAGTGTTTCTGAGGATTCTTTGTTATTTTATTTTGATGAGTTCAGTACTAAATCAATTCCGGTTAAAGTTTTTACAGATATAAAATATGCTGCTGGTTATGGAAGTTTTGGCTCTTTAAAATTGACACCTGACTCTATTAAAGTAATTGGTCCAAGTAACACAATTCAAAAAATTAGCTCAATTGAAACAGAACTTATTTCAATTGAAAATGTGAAGTATGATTTAAAGGGTAAAATTAATCTCAAGCTAGATGGCTTGGAGAATACCATTATTGAAAACACTGAGATTGACTATTTCTTAAATGTAGATCAATACACAGAGCAAACTGTTGTTGTGAATATAAATGTTGTTAGTAATTTAAATAAATTAAGTTTTAATTACTTTCCAAAAACAGTAAAGGTTAAATTTCTAGTTAGTGTAGATAATTATATAAAAATAAACCCCATAGACTTTAAAATTGAATGTTATGTCAATGATATACTTAAAAATGATTATCCATTAGTAGTTGTTAAAAAGCCAGAAATGATAAAGAATATAAGTTTAAGTACGGAGAAAATTCAATTAATAATGTTGGAATGAAGAAAATTGCAATTACAGGTATAATTGGAAGCGGAAAAAGTACTGCTGCTGGGTTATTTAAAAAATTAGATATACCTGTTTTTGTAGCTGATGAATCTGCAAAAGAACTTATGGAAAATGATAGTCAAGTTGTAGATCAGATATCATATTATTTCGGAGATATTTCATATTTGAATGGAAAATTAAATAAAAATTATATTTCAGATAGAATTTATAATAATTCTTCTGATTTAAAATTTGTCAATTCATTAGTTCATCCAAAAGTAAATGATAAGTTTAAAGATTGGTGTAATGTGCAAAAAGCAAGCTATGTAATTTATGAGTCTGCCTTAGTTTTTGAAAATGGATCCGAGGAGATTTTTGATGAAATCATATGTATTAAAACTCCAATAAATATTATACATCAAAGAATTAGTTTACGTGAAAATTATAGCTTTGAAAAAATTAATAAGATCATTGAAAATCAGATTTCACAAGATCAAAAATGCAAAAAATCTACTTATTGTATATTAAATGATAGTATTGATAATTTAAAAAAAAATCTTATTGATATTCATATCAAACTAGCATAGATCTTATTGTTAATCTTTTATTAAAATAAATTATTGCTCATTTATTTAATTATAAATTTGAATATGAGTAAAAAGATATTTATTCTGCTTTTATCATTAATGAGTATTTCCCTGGCTGGAATAATATTTATTCAATCTTACTTTATAGTCAAAAATTATGAAGAAAATGACAAACAATTTTCTTCCAATATAAAGTATGCATTATCTGAGACGGTTTCAGAAATTGAAAAAGTAGAATTTAAAAAATATGTTTCAAAGTTTACTGAACTTATTGCTAGCGGATCAATTATTGACACAACCAGTATCAAGAATTTATATGTAATTAATCAAATCCCAGAAAGAAGAGAAACTATAATTTATAAAAATGGGATTATTGAAGAAAATATTATAATCCCTAACATTACTTCTAAAAGTGATTATTACAGTTTAATTACAGAATCAGAAAATATTGAATTTAAAAGATTGTCAAACCAAAGAGAAGAAAAGATATTTAGTAATAATGAAATTGAAAATGGGAGTTTAAACCCTCAAGATTTTTTGTTTAGACTTGGGAAAATTTCAAAAAGTAAAGAAATTCTTTTTGAGACAACGTATAATGATTTGGCAAAAAGAAATCCAATTGAAGCACGAATCGGAAATGTAAATGATTTTAAGGATATTTTAACTCAAAATCTTAAAGATTTAGAAATTAAACTAGATTTTGAATATGCAGTATATAACGGAGATAAAATTACAGGAATTTCATCAGTAGATTTTGACAAAAATGATCAAACATTCAGCTCATTGATTTTTAAAGATGAAAACGATATAAGTAATTATTCACTTAAAATAAATTTTCCATCCAGAACACCATTTTTAATTTCGACTCTGCTTCCTGTTATTGCAACATCTATTGTATTTACATTAATTATTATTATTGCTTATATAACCACTCTTCTACTTCTTTTAAGACAGCGTCAGATATCTCAAATTAAATCAGATTTTATAAATAATATGACTCATGAATTCAAAACACCTATAGCAACCATAGATTTAGCTTTGTCAGCAATAAAAAACCCAAAAACAATTGTAGATACAAAAAAGGTTAAAAAATACCTTAAAATGATCAATGATGAAAATAATAGAATGCATGATCAAGTTGAAAATGTATTAATGATGAGTCAGTTAGAAAGAAAAGAGATTCATTTAGACAAGAAAAATCATGACATTAATGAGTTAATAAATTTAGCTGTTTCACATGTCAATTTAATTGTAAAGAATAAAAAAGGAAAAATAAATTTTGAAAAAAACCCTAAATTACCACTAGTTAGGGTGAATGAAACTCATATGATAAATGTTTTTGTAAATATTTTAGATAATGCTATAAAATACAATGAAAATCAACCTGATATTATGATCAAAAACAGCATATTAGAAAACAAGTTAATTATTGATATTAAAGACAATGGTATTGGAATGAGTAAATCTACAAGGTCAAAGATTTTTGATAAATTTTATAGACCGCAGACAGGTGATCTTCATAATGTGAAAGGTCACGGTTTAGGTCTTTCTTATGTAAAAAAAATAATAGATTTACATGATGGAAATATTAATGTAGTTAGCGTATTAGGAAAAGGTAGTACATTTACAATACAATTAAATTTGCATTAAACAATGAATCTAAAAAAAAGAATTCTATTAGTTGAAGATGATCCAAATTTTGGAATCATTTTAAGAGATTTTTTAAGAATGAATGAGTATGATGTCATTTTAGCAAAAAATGGAATGGAAGGTTTTGAAAAATTTAAAAAGTTTGAATTTAATTTATGTATTCTAGATGTAATGATGCCGTATAAAGATGGTTTTACTCTAGCATCTGAAATTAAATCGGTTTCCCCTGATATCCCTATCATTTTTCTTACCGCAAAATCTATGAAGGAAGATGTGTTAAAAGGATATAAGGTAGGTGCTGATGATTATTTAAAAAAGCCTTTTGATAGTGATGTTTTATTATTTAAAATAAGGGCAATTTTAAAAAGGAATAAGTTGTCCACAATCATTGATAATACTGAAACTGAATTTTCATTTGGCTTTTTCCAATTTAATTCTAAGTTAAGACACTTGGTCTTTAAGAATGATAAACCAATTAAGCTTTCTCCCAAGGAAAATATGCTTTTAAAGCTACTACTGTTACATAAAAATGATTTAATGCCGAGAGAGCTTGCTTTGACCAGAATATGGCATGATGATAATTATTTTACATCTAGAAGTATGGATGTATACATTGCAAAGTTAAGAAAGCAACTTCAAAAAGACCCCAAGGTAAGTATTAGTAATATTCATGGTGAAGGGTTTAGGTTAATTGTTGATTAATTTCGATATAATTAACAATTTCCTCTACTTTAGGTTTTTTAAACCATTTTACATAGCTTTTCGAACGGAACCAAGTAAGTTGTCTTTTCGCATATCTTCTTGAATTAACTTTTATTTTTTCAATACAATTTTCAAGTGAATCTTTTCCTTCTAGGTATTCAAATATTTCTTTGTAACCTATTGTATTTAGTGCATTACTTTCCCTAAACTTATACAAAGACTTAACTTCATCAACTAGCCCATTCAAAATCATATTATCAACTCTTTTATTAATAATTTCATATAATTCCTTTCTGTTACAATCTAGTCCAATGCATAGAAAATCATATTTTGGTTTTTTTTTAGTTTTATTGATTATCTGAGAGTATTTTTTTTTACTTGTGATACATATTTCCAATGCCCTTATAACTCTTCTTGGGTTTTTTGTATCAATTTTATCTAATACTTCTGGATCTAGTTTTCTTAACCAATCCTGCATAAATTTAATTCCATTATTTTTTAAATCATTATTCAATTTATTTCTAAGATCGATATTCACTTCTGGGACTTGATCGATTCCAAAAATTAATGACTCAATATAAAGTCCTGACCCACCAACAAGAATTGCAATGCCCTTTTCATCAAGGATAGACTTTAAAATAACATCAGAATCATTAATAAATTCTGAAATATTATAGTTATTCTTTACTGAAATATTTCCAACTAAATGATGTTTTATTTTTTTTATTTCATTTGGTGATGGCTTAGCTGTTCCAATATTCATTTCTTTATAAAACTGTCTAGAGTCACATGATATAATTTCAGTACTGAAGTGGGTAGCTAAATCAATTGCAGTAGATGTTTTTCCTATTGCTGTTGGACCGACAACAAAAACTAATAATTTTTTCATTTTTATTCGGAAATATGTTTTTTTATATCATTTTCAGATAATTTTTCTCTTATCATATTAAACAATTTAAGTGTTGCTTCAGCATCTCCAATAGCTCTGTGTCTGTTGTTTATTTTTATTCCAATTCTAGAAGTTAATTTACCCAATCCATAAGATTTTTCCAAGGGGAAAGCATCTCTTGATAATTTTATCGTACACAAAGTTTTTCTTATAAATTCAATACCAACTGATTTAAATTCCTTACGTAATACTCGATAATCAAAACTCACATTATGGGCTACAAAAATGGAATTTTTAGTAAAATCTTGTATTTCAATTGCAACATCAGAAAAAATTGGTTTATTCTTCAGCATTTTATTATTAAGTCTAGTTAATCTTTCAACAAAAGGCTGAATCTTTTTTAAAGGATTAATTAGTTTATGAAGAATATCAACTTTATTGTTTTCACTAATCCTTAGAATTGCTATTTCGGTTATCTTTTCTTGATTAAACTTACCTCCTGTAGTTTCTATGTCAATTATTGAATACCTGATTTTAAATTCTTTTACCAAAAATTAAACTCCCAACTCTTATCATATTACTGCCATGCTTAATAGCCATTTTATAGTCATTACTCATTCCCATTGATAGAATTTTCAAATTTGGAAAAGTAATTTTTAGTTCGTCAAAAATTTTTTTGCTCTTTTCGAATTCCTTAATAACTACATTCATGTTTTCAGTAAAGCTCCCTATAGTCATGATTCCTGCAACGTTAATATTTTTAAGCCCTAAAATATTTATGGAATTCAATATTGATTCAATTTCTATTTTTGAAAGACCAAACTTGGTAAACTCATCAGAAATTTTTAATTGTAGTAGGCATTTAATTACTCGGTTATTTTTTTTTGCTTCTTTATTTAAAATTTTAACAGATTTTAGAGAATCAATTCCGTGGACTAATTCAACATATGGGGCCATATATTTTATTTTATTACTTTGTACGTGTCCAACCATATGCCATTTTATATCTTTTGGTAATTCTTCATGTTTTACAGTCATTTCTTGAATTTTATTTTCACCAAAAACTTTTTGGCCAGCATTATATGCTTCTAAAATCTCTTTTTTTGATTTAGTCTTAGAAACTGCAACTAACTCTATATCTTTATTAATAGAATCACGTATTTCTTTGATTTTTTTTTGAATCATTTTAAAAATCTTTTTGAAACAACTTCTGCTTTTTTGGAATTACTATAATTATAAAATCCCTCACCTGACTTTACTCCAAGATTACCCTTATTAACTAGATCAATCAATAACTTGTTTGGTTTATATTTTTCATTAAAAAGACCTGTGTGCATTATTTCTAGTATGGATTTACAAACATCCAATCCAATTAAATCTGCTAATTGTAATGGCCCCATAGGATGACCCATCCCTAATTTCATTATACCATCTATACTTTTTACATCAGAAACCCCTGAATCTAATGCTTCAATTGCTTCATTAATCATTGGTAATAAGATTCTATTTGATATAAAACCAGGGTAATCATTAGCTATCAAAGGAGTTTTATTAATTGATTTAGAATAATCAATAATCTTTTTAGTTACTTCTGCACTAGTATACCTTCCATTTATCACTTCGACTAACTTCATGATAGGAACTGGATTCATAAAATGCATACCAATAACTCTATGTTTTGTTGATAAATTTTCTGAAATTTTTGTAATTGAGATAGAAGATGTATTAGAAGCAAAGATGCAATCATCACTGCAATAATTTTCAAGTTTTTTGAAAAGAATTGCTTTAGTTTCATAATTCTCGGTAATAGCTTCAACAACTAAATCTGAAGAGGATATCTCTTTAAATTTATTTGAATAAATTAAATTTTTTGTTGTGTTTTGAATTTCTAATTCAGTTATTGATTCTTTGGCAAGCATCCTATTTAAGTTTTTATGAATTGTGGATCTTGCATTTTTAAGATTTTCCTGGTTAATGTCATAGAGCAGTACACGAAAATTATGTAAAGCAAATGTTTGAGCAATACCGTTACCCATTGTTCCGGCACCTATTACAGAAATTTTTGACATGATTAACTATTAAAATTTTTAATTATTTCATTGGCCACAGAAAGGGCATTATGACCATCAACTAAATTAACAACAGGTCTAGTATCATTTGTAATTGATTCAGCAAAGCTATTTAATTCATCAAGAATTGCATTGTTTTCTTTTATATTTGGCTTGCTAAAAAAAATATTTTTTGTAGTTCCATCAGCTAAATCTAGTTTCATTAGTGGAATTTCATTAGAAACATTATCTATTTCAATTATTTCTGAACTTTTATTTAAAAAGTCAATGGAAATATATTTACCAGTTTGAAAAAACCTTGTTTTTCTCATATTTTTAATAGAAACTCTGCTTGCAGTTAAATTTGCTACACATCCGTTTTTAAATTCAATTCTTGCATTAGCTATATCTGGAGATGAGCTAATTACAGAAACACCACTGGATGATATTTTTTTGATTTCAGAATTAACTGAGCTTAATATAATATCGATATCATGAATCATTAGATCAAGGACAACAGAAACATCTGTTCCTCTTGGATTAAACTGAGCCAATCTGTGAGATTCAATAAACATTGGATTACTTATTTTATTTTGAATTGCAGTAAATGCGGGATTAAATCTTTCAACATGTCCTACCTGTATTTTTAAGTTTCTTTTTTTATTTAGTTCGATAAGCGATTTCGAATCATTTAAGCTATTGCATACTGGTTTTTCAATAAAAACATGAACATTTGATTCAATACATTTCTTAGCATATTCAAAATGAAAGGGAGTAGGGGTTACAATGCAAACAATATCAGATTTACTAATTAAATCATCGGAGTTTTCAAAAAAATCACAACCAAACTCCTTAGAAACAAGCTTTGCAATATCCAAGTTTTTATCATAAACTCCTGCTAGCTGATAACTTTTAGATTTTGAGAGTTGTTTTATATGAAATTTACCAAGATGACCACATCCAATAACTCCAGCACATAACATAAATTTTGTTTTTTTACAAATTTAAACTTTTGCTGTCAATATGTTTAAATTTTGCTTTAATTTGTTATGATGTTGGATTCATTTAAGCATAAAGGTTTAAGAAATTTACTTGTTGAAAAGCTAAGACTTAAGGGAATTAAAAATGAGGCTGTTTTGGATGCTATTTCAAAAGTCCCAAGACACCTATTCATGGAGTCTAGTTTCAGTGACCACGCATATCAAGATAAAGCTTTTCCAATTTCATCTGGTCAAACAATTTCTCAACCATACACAGTTGCTTTTCAAACTGAATTATTAAATGTCTCCTCAGGGGATAAAGTTTTAGAAATTGGAACAGGTAGTGGTTACCAGGCTGCTGTACTTTGTGAAATGGGAATTAGGGTATATACAATTGAAAGAATCAAGTCATTATTCTTAAAATCAAAATCATTTTTAGCATCAATTAATTATCATCCTAAAAGAATAATTTATGGTGATGGCTTTAAAGGATATGATGAAAAAGCACCCTATGATGCAATAATTGTTACCGCTGGTGCTAATGAAATTCCAAAAGATTTGGTAGCTCAAATTAAAAATGGTGGAGTAATGGTTATTCCCATTGGAAACTCTTCACAAAAAATGATTCAATATTTTAAAAAAAACAATGGGGAGGTTGAAATAAATGAGTTTGGTGATTTTAAGTTTGTGCCAATGTTAAAGGATACTATTTAGAAAATTTATCTAATCTTTTTTTTATATCTTTTTCTTTTAAAGCTTGTCTTTTATCATATAATTTTTTTCCTGTAGCAGTACTAATTTCAATTTTAGCGTACCCCTTTTCATTAATAAAAAGTTTTGTTGGTACAATGGAATTTCCTTTTTGATCAACAGTTTTCTTTATTTTACGAAGTTCTTTCTTATTCAAAAGAAGTTTTCGCTCTCTCTTAGGGTTGTAATGTTCACTGTTTGAAAATTCATACTTCTGAATATTCATATTGATGATAAACAGCTCATCTTTAATAAATTTGCAAAAGCTTTCCTTTATGGAAACCTTACTGTTTCGGATTGACTTAATTTCACTCCCAGAAAGTACTATTCCAGCAACATATTGATCGTGAAGATAATATTCAAATTTTGCTTTTTTGTTTACTATTCTAATTTTAGAATTCATTTAATAAAGAAAAAGTTTCTGTTAATTATTTTTTAATAAGTAGCTTTTTAATGTCTAAAAATTACAATTATATTCCTGATCAATTGCTTAATTTTGTTATTATCATAATTATTATACAAATATGCAAAAAGATAAGGAAATTTTTGATTTAATTGATGCTGAAAGGAAACGACAAATTGAAGGAATTGAATTAATTGCATCTGAGAACTTCACTAGTGATCAGGTTATGCAGGCTACTGGTTCTATTTTAACAAATAAATATGCTGAAGGATACCCTGGTAAAAGATATTATGGAGGATGTCAAGTCGTTGACGAGATTGAATCCATAGCAATTGAACGTGCAAAGGAGTTATTTGGTGCCTGTTGGGCAAATGTACAGCCTCACTCTGGTAGTCAAGCAAATTCAGCTGTTTTTTTCGCCTGTTTGAAACCTGGTGATAAAATCATGGGTTTTGACCTTTCACATGGAGGTCATTTAACCCATGGATCTAGCGTAAATTTTTCAGGAAGATTATATAATCCAGTTTTTTACGGGGTTGAAAAGGAAACAGGATTATTAGATTATGATAAAATAGAAAAAATGGCAATTGAAGAAATGCCTCAAATGATTATTGCTGGTGCTTCCGCATATTCAAGAGATATTGATTTTAAAAGATTCAGGCAAATTGCTGATAAGGTTAACGCATTTCTTCTTGCAGACATTTCTCATCCCTCAGGATTGATAGCAAAAGGAGTTTTGAATGACCCAGTTCCTCACTGTCATATTGTAACAACTACAACTCATAAAACTCTAAGAGGTCCTAGAGGTGGTTTGATTTTAATGGGGAAAGATTTTGACAATCCTTTTGGTTTAAAGTTTAAAAGCGGGAAACTTAAAAAAATGTCCTCCCTTTTAGATTCTGCTATATTTCCAGGAAATCAGGGCGGTCCACTTGAGCATGTAATTGCAGCGAAGGCGGTTGCCTTTGAAGAAGCTCTTTCTGATGATTTTTTGAATTATATTGTTCAAGTTAAGAAGAATGCTAGTGTGATGTCCAGAGAATTTATTAATAGAGGTTATAATATAATTACTGATGGAACTGATAATCATTTAATGTTGATTGATCTAAGAAATAAGAATATAAACGGAAAAGAAGCTGAAGCTGTATTAGGTAAAGCTGAAATCACTGTAAATAAAAATATGGTTCCATTTGATGATAAGTCTCCTTTTGTAACATCAGGAATAAGAGTAGGTACTGCAGCTATTACTACACGAGGCTTGATTGAAAGTGATATGAAGTTGGTTGTTAGATTTATTGATGAAGCGTTAAAAAATCATGAAAACGAAGAGAAATTAAATTCCTTATCTAAAGATGTAATCGACTTTATGAAGGGAAGACCTTTATTTAAAGCTTAATCATCAATTATTTGGTGTTGGTATGCTCCAAGATCAGGTACACCAGTTCTGTCAAAACCATTCAAATCAAAAGGGTAGAGGGTTGCAAAGTTGACATCTCCTAATCCGATAACTTCTGAATCTTCATCTATTTCCAGATTATTTGCATATGGATCCATAAAGCTTGGATTTAAATTTAGATATAAGTTATTGTATTTGGGAGAGTCAAAATTTAAATTAGGATTATTTCCAAAAAAATTAGAGCTATCATAAAATTTGAATAATGTGTTGTAAACAACAAAGTCTAAGTCAGAATCTTCAATTTGCTCAACAAGAAATTCAATATTTTGATTTCCATAAATAATTGAATTACTAAGCTGCATTTCAAAAAACTCATTAATATATCCATTGTTATCCAAATCAATATAATAGTCATTAAATAATAATGATGGAAATTGTCTTGCGCCAGATGTCCAATAATTGGTAATAGTGCAATGATTTAGGTTATACTTTCCACCGAAAATTCCTGCAAATGAAGACTGTCCAGATTTATTGATTACTAAGTTATTAGCATCTACTGATGAAGCTCTGGATAAAATTCCAAAACTACTACTATTTAAAACTTTTACATTCTCTAAACTGAGTTGAGCTTCTTGATTAAATTGTCCGCCAGTAGTGTAAATTCCAATAGAAGCATTTTTAATAGTTGTGAAATTAAATTTATTATTTAAACTGCCATCCATTAACCAAATTAATCCCCATTGACCAGGAATATCTTCAAAATATGGTTCAAGACGATCACCTTGAATAATTACTTCATTTTCTAAAGCATCAATATTATTGCTCAATTCACCATTTACTTGAACCGATCCTCCACTACTAACAATAAGTCCAGAGTTTCTGTGAAAATGTATTCTTGTCCCTTTTTCTACAGTAAGAATTTGATTTGGGCCAATAGCTGCATACCCATAAATCACATAAGGTTTATTATTATTTAGCTGTAACTCGTCATTTTCTAGGTATCTTCCCCTAATTTCTGATTCTTCATTAATACCATCTCCATCTAAATCAATTGAAAGTGTTTCATAAAAATATTCGCCATTATTTTCAAATCTTTCCGGATAGATAAAAACAGCATCTTTTACAAGAGTAATTAATTCAACTTCTTGTGAATTATTATTACCAAAAAATTCAATTTGATCTGCATATATGAATGAGTCATCGGTTGAATTTATATTTTCAATATTTATTGTAGTTTCAATAAAAATGTAAAGACTATCATTGGCTAATAATTCAATATTTTCAAATATTTTTCCTTCTGCACCATTATTTTGATCATAAATTCCATCCACATTTAGTCTGTATAATGATTCTAAACCTTTTTTTAATCTTATTTCAGGAATTATAATATCATTAGATGAATTATTGTAAACCTTTAAATTATAGGTGCTCGAACCAATATTAGAAAAAACTGTGTCAAGATAAATGGTATCTTTTGAAAAAGAAAGTTGTGATTCATTTATGACAAATGAAATTTCCTTATCGCATGAATGCCAAAAGATTAAGCATAGAAATAAACAAAAAAATGATTGTATATACTTATTCATTATTTTAAGATTTTAATTTCAAAAACTTTGTCCCACATTTTTCCAGTAACAAAAAAAGATTTTCTTTTAGGGTGGTAAGCAATTCCATTAATAACATCTAGCTTGTCATGTTGTGTTACCTTTTCCTTTAAATTAGATAAATTAATAACACCATCAATTGCACCATTTTTAGGATTTATGATTGCAATTCCCTCAAATAAGTATCTATTTGCATAAATTTTACCTTCTGCCCACTCTAGTTCATTTAAGCCGACAACTTTATTTTTATTAGTATATATTTCTATATAATTTTCTTCTTTATAATTATTATTTGGATCTAAAATCCAAATTTTTTCAGTTCCGTC
>CENJ01007123.1_pt1 | contig 13491 bp, 10 predicted proteins | sample 356161 | NCBI WGS metagenome assembly CENJ01 (sample SAMEA2619531, study PRJEB7988) | marine metagenome | biome: marine biome (ENVO:00000447); feature: surface water layer (ENVO:00002042); material: "saline water (ENVO:00002010), including plankton (ENVO:xxxxxxxx)" | depth 5 m
AAACCTGCCCTGAAACTGGCTATCCTGGATGACTGGTTTGATACCCTGCGCGGCCTGCCCTCATTCGGCAGGCTGGATGGCATGGATGTCACGGTCTTTACCGATCACTGCCCTGACCCTGAGGCACTGGCCGAACGGCTCAAGGGGTTTGATGCGCTGGTCCTGTTCAGGGAACGGACAGCGATCAGCCGTGATGTTGTCTCACGCCTGCCCCAACTCAAGCTGATCTCCCAGCGCAGTGTCTATCCTCATATCGATATTGAGGCCTGCACCGACCATGGCGTGCTGGTCTGTTCCAACATGCACGCTGGCACGCCCTCCTATGCGGCATCGGAACACACCTGGGCGCTGATCCTGGCCGCCATGCGTGATATCCCCGCCCAGATGCAGAGCCTGCAAAGAGGGCAATGGCAGATGGGGGTGGGCAAATCGCTCCACGGCCGTCGCCTCGGGCTTTACGGCTATGGCCGCATCGGCCGTCAGGTTGCCGCCTATGCCAATGCTTTCGGCATGGAGGTGGTCTGGTGGGGGTCAGAGGATGGCCGGGGCCGGGCGATAGCCGATGGTGAAACCGTGGCCGAAAGCCGTGATGCCTTTTTTCGTGACAGTGATATCGTCAGTATTCATGTCAGGCTGAAACCTGAAACCCGCGGCATCATCACCGGTGATGATCTGGCGGTGATGGGGCGGGATGCGCTTATCGTCAACACCTCCCGCGCTGGCCTGATTGAACCTGGCGCGCTCAAATCCGCGCTTGATGCCGGTCGCCCCGGCAAGGCCGCTATTGATGTCTTTGATGAAGAACCCATCACCTGGGCGAATGATCCGCTGGCCTGTCACCCGCGCCTGATCGCAACCCCCCATATCGGCTTTGTGACCGAGGATGAATTCGAAATCCAGTTTTCGGATATTTTTGATCAGGTTGTCGCCTGGCGTGATGGCGCCCCGATCCACATGATCAACCCTCAGGTTCTGGATTAACCGCCCCTGCCTTCACCTTCCGGTCAAGCCGAAAGGCAAGCGCAGGCAGGGCAAGGAAGATCATCACCACCCTCACGGTATGATGGAACGCCACAAACGCCACATCAAAGCCGAATAAAAGCGCCAGCAACGTCACCTCATAGAGACCGCCCGGAACAAAGGCGAGCCACAGGCGGAGGAAATTTTCCCCCGATACCGCCGCCATCAGGAACGCTGCCCCCAGATAGGCCGCGATGATGAAAGCCGTCACCTGAAACGCATCACCCAGCACCTTGATAACCTCGGTGATCGACACCCGGGCCAGCCGCGCCCCGACCCCGCCACCGATGGTCAGCTGTGCCAAGAGGACAAATTCACTGATCCTCGGCAGGGTCATCATGCCTGTCATGTGAACGGCCATCGACAGCCCCATCGGGCCGAGCAGATGCGGCATCGGCAGGCGCAGCATCACCGCCAGGCCATAGCCGATCACCGCAACCCCTGCAAACATCAGCAACTCACCCGCAGGCAGAGCCGACATGGCGGGCATGGTTTCCAGCACCACATTGGACCTGAGAACAGCATCCTGCCCCTCAATCATGGCCAGCAGCAGTGGGGTTGAAACAAACACCGCCGCCACCCGCACCAGATGGAACAGCGCCACCACATAATCCTTTTCAACGTATTCCCGCGCCAGCACGATGCATTCCGCCTGCCCCCCCGGGGTTGCGCAGAGAAAGGCCAGAACAGGATCATAGCCGGGCCGTCTGCGCAGCCATGCATAGATGATCGGGGCCACCACCGCGGTGGTGACAATCATGGCGGTCAGGGTCACCGTCCATTGCCCGATCTGCCCCAGCACGTCAGGCGTGAAATTGACCCCTATCAGCACGCCGAGGCCAAGCACCACCGGAATATGGACCCAGCGCGCCACCCCGAGATGCGGTTGCAACGGCTTGACCAGACCGCCGCTGAACCAGACCCCGAAGAGACTGCCGAGGAGATAAGGGGCCGGCATGTTGAGGAGGAGGCAGAGCCAGCCGCAGGCATAGGCGATGATGAAGGTGATGATCACCTGACGGCATTCCGTTATCCGTTGCGTCAAGCCGGGTGATGTCATTGCTGCACCCCGGCCATTAATCCATTTCCCCGATACCCGACATATTCAGCAGGGTCAGCCGTGCCTCGAGCGCATTGCTGATATGGGCCTGCATGGCGGCCTCGGCAGCACCGGCATCCCCCGTCATGATCGCCGCCGTGATCATCTGATGCTCACCGGCGATTGCCTCAACCCTGTCCCCAAGGCTATAGGCGGTCTTGCCGAGCAGGACCATCAGCCGGGACAATCGTTCCAACCCCTCGGCGAGGAACGGGTTGCCCGCCGCTTGCAGGATCGCGTGATGGAAACGCCGGTTATGGCCCGCCAGAACAGCGGCCTCAACCCCCCGGCTGATATGGTCGGCTTCCTCCTCCCGCAACTGCTCAATGATGCGCCTTTCGGCCTCATGGGCATGGGCGGCGGCCAGTTTCGCCGCCATCCCCTCAAGCATGCCGCGATAGGTGTAGAGGGCGCGAATATCCCGCCAGTCAAGCCGCCTCACCCTGAGGCCATCATGATCACTGTCGACAATGCCTTCAGCGCGCAGACCCGCCAGCGCCTCCCTCAACGGGGTCCGGCTGACATCAAGCGATTTGACCAGCTCAACCTCTTTCAGGCGGCACCCTGGTTGCAACTGTCCATCCTGTATCGCCGCGATCAGCCATTGCCGGATGCGGCTGGATGCGGGTTGCCCGGCGGTATCGCCGATACCCTGATCAAGACGCGCCCAGTCAATCATGGTGATCCCCCTGACAGAGGGGAAGTGACCGACACCTGCATGATCCCCGCCTGATGGCAAAGATGGTTCTTGACGGAAGGGTACCCATTTCGTAACTGTATACCAGTGTATACAAAAAGCAAAAATCTTTCTGAAAGCCCCTATAAATCGGGTTCTGATTCCATGGGCCTTGACGTGCTGGTGATCGGGGCCGGTAATGCCGGGCTTTGCGCGGCCATCACGGCGGTTGAGGCAGGGTGTTCGGTGCTGGTGATCGATGCCGCCCAAAAAGATATGCGCGGCGGCAACACGCGCCATACCCGCAATCTCCGCGCCATGCACGATGCCCCCACCGATGTGCTGACCGATGCCTACAGTTTTGAAGAATATTTCGATGACCTGATGCGCGTCACCAAAGGCCTGACCAACAGGGAGCTGGCCCGCCTGACGCTGGAAAAATCGGCTGAGCTGACAGCATGGCTGGGGGAGCGCGGGGTCCGGTTTCAGCCTGCCCTCTCCGGCACCCTCAACCTCGGGCGGACCAATGCCTTTTTCCTTGGCGGCGGGCGCGCGTTGCTCAACAGCCTGTGCCACCATGCCGAGGACCTGGGGGTGGCATTCCGCTATGAGGCCGAGGTCACCGAGCTGAAGATGGATGACGGTTTTTGCCATGGCGTTGTCCTCACCGATGGGGAGGTGCTTTCCGCCAAGCGCGTCATCATCACGGCGGGCGGGTTCGAAGCCAACCTCGAATGGCTGGCCGAGGGCTGGGGGGACGCGGCGAGGAATTTTCTGGTTCGCGGCACCCCCCATAATCGCGGTGCTGTTCTCAAGAGCCTGCTCGATCAGGGGGCAAGGAAAGTCGGTGAGCTGGATCAGTGCCACGCTGTTGCCATTGATGCCCGCGCCCCCCTGACTGATGGCGGTATTGCCAGCCGGATTGATGGCGTGCCGTTTGGTCTGGTGATCAACCGCAACGCCGAACGGTTCTATGATGAAGGCGAGGATTTCTGGCCAAAACGCTATGCGATCTGGGGCAGGCTGGTGGCAGGACAGCCTGATCAGGTCGCCTATGCGATCCTTGATGCTGAGGGGGTATCGCGGTTCATGCCATCGGTTTTCACCCCGATCAGCGCCGACACAATCGAGGATCTGGCCGACAAGCTGGGGCTTGATGCCGCCGCCACCCGCAGGACTGTTGATGCCTTCAACGCCGCCTGCCCGGACGGGCCGATTGACCAGTCGATCCTAGATGGCCAGTCAACATCGGGCCTGACGCCTGAGAAAACCAACTGGGCGGCACGCATTGAGACACCGCCCTTTACCGGCTATCCGCTCCGCCCCGGGATCACCTTTACCTATATGGGGGTGGAGGTGAATGACCGCGCCGAAATCCTGATGGAGGATGGCAGGCCGTCACGCAATCTCTACGCCGCGGGTGAGGTGATGGCCGGGAATGTGCTGGGTCAGGGCTATCTGGCCGGGATCGGCATGACCATCGGCGGGGTTTTTGGCCGCATTGCCGGGGCCGAGGCTGCCTTGCGGCTCAACCGGCCCAATAATAGCACGGTCACCACGAAAGCGAGGGCATGATGAATGATATAAACCTCATCAATCTGGCTGAGAGTGATGCTGACCGTGAGGTTGCGCGTATCATGCAGATCTGCAACGCCTGCCGCTATTGTGAGGGGTTCTGCGCTGTGTTCCCGGCGATGGAACGCCGCCGCCTGTTCACCACCGGCGATACCGCCTATCTTTCCAACCTGTGCCATAACTGCGGGGCCTGCTATCACGCCTGCCAGTATGCCCCGCCCCATGAATTTGCCGTCAACGCTCCGGTTGCGCTGGCGTTGCGGCGGGCTGAAAGCTATGAGCAGTTTGCCTGGCCCCGCCCCATGGCGCGGGTGTTTCAGGCCAATGCCATGGTGGTCAGCCTGATCACGACTGTGGTGCTGATCATCATCCTCGGGGTCATGCTGGCGTTGATCAACCCGGCGCTGTTCTGGGGGGTGCATCTGGGCGAGGGCGCGTTTTACCGGATCATGCCGCATACCATCATGGCGGGTATCCCCATGGCGATTTCAGGGTTCGTGATCATTGCCTTCATTCAGGGATGGCGGCGTTACTGGCGGGCGACAGGGGCGCGATGGGGAGGCTGGAATGCCTTCACCGATGCTGTTTCCGCGACCATGAGCCTGCGCTATCTTGGCGGCGACAATAACGGCAAGGGCGGCGGCTGCCCCGGCGAAACCGATCGCCTCAGCAATCGCAGGCGGCATTATCACCACCTCACCTTTTATGGTTTCATGCTGTGTTTTGCCTCAACCAGCACCGGGACGATCTACCATTACCTGCTGGGGCGTGAAGCCCCTTATGGCTATTTCGAATTGCCGGTTGTTCTCGGCACGGTTGGCGGCATTATTCTCTGTCTTGGTACCGCCGGGCTGTGGCGCGAAAAACGCCGCATGGACCCTGTGGTCAAGGCGTTTTCAACCCTCGGCATGGATTACGTTTTCATCGGCCTGCTGTTCTGGGTCAGTGCCACCGGGCTGTTGCTGCTGGCGGTGAGGGAAACAGGCCTGATGGGGCTGACGCTGGCCATCCATCTGGGGGTCGTCTATGCGTTTTTCCTGGTCCTGCCCTATTCAAAATTCGTCCACGGCCTGTACCGTTTCGCGGCCCTGCTGCAAAGCGCGGAAGAAACCGGGCCATCCCGTTAAAGTCATTAAGTCTGGCCAATAAATCAGGCCATAAAAGCATACTGGCCTAGATATCCTTCAGCACCATGCGGGCGCAGTTCTGGCCGGGCAATCCGCTGACCCCGCCGCCAGGGTGAGCGCCGGAGCCGCCAAGGTAAAGCCCCTTCACCGGCATCCGGTAATCTGATGCCCCAGGCACCGGGCGCATCGAATAGAGCTGGTCAAGATGCAGCGCACCATGGAAAATATCGCCGCCGATCATGTTCAGCTTGCGTTCGATATCGAGCGGTGAGTTGATCTGGCGATCAATGATCAGGTTGCGGAAACCGGGGGCGTATTCCTCAATCGTGTTGATGACGGTATCGGCGGCCTCATCACGGGCATCATCCCATGACCGGCCATCGGGCAGGTGACGCTGGAAATGCTGGCAGAACAGCGACATGACATGGCTGCCTTTCGGGGCCAGTGTGTCATCAAGCAGGCTGGGAATACAGAACTCGATCACCGGCTTGCGTGACCAGCCGAGCTGGCAGGCATCATCATAGGCCTGCTGGATATAGGGGATTGACGGCATGATGTTGTTGGAGCCGTTGAGCATCAGCTCAATCGGTGTCTTGCTGCCCTTGAGCGAGGTGAAGGACGGCAGGTCACTGAGCGCAAGGTTCATCCTGAAACTGCCGGATTGTGACCGATACCCCTTGATGCGGCGGCTGAAATCCTCAGGCAGGTCATCATGGTCGATGATATTGCCAAAGAGGATCTGCGGATGACAGTTGGCGACCACGGCACGGGCGCGGAATTCCTCACCCGAGGCCAGCCTCACGCCTTCAATCCGGCCATCGTTCATGAGCGCGCCGGTGACCTCGGCCTCGGTCCTGATTTCAACCCCCCGGCTGCGGGCTGATTTCGCCATGGCCTGGGTAATCGCCCCCATGCCGCCTCGGGCATGGCCCCAGGCCCCGCTCTTGCCATTGACCTGACCGAAAACATGGTGCAGCAGCACATAGGCCGTGCTGGGGTGATAGGGGCTGGCAAAATTGCCAACGCTGCCGCTATAGGCCAGCGTGCCTTTGAGGATATCGGTTTCAAACCACTGGTCGAGGTAATCACCAACCGATTTGGTCATCAGCTCGGCCAGCTGGGTCCGGTTTTCGAGACTGGCCTTGGCCAGAACACGGCCCGTACCGAGGGCCTCACTGATCTGGCTGAACAGCGACCGCGACAGGTTGATCGGTGTCTTGCGCATGATCGGGCGCAGGATGGAGCAGATATCCTCAAGAATCACATCAAGCCGCTGATAGTGTTCAGCGTCTTTCCGGGAATAGCGGGCGATTTCCCTGACACTGTCTTCCAGCTTGTGGGGCAGCCACAGGTGACCTTCGGGGCCGAAGGTGATGGAGGCACCCTCCCTCGTGATAATGTCCAGCCCGTGCTGTTCCAGCTTGAGGTCGCGGATCACAGACGGGTCAAGCAGGCTGACCACATACGAGAACTCGGAATTGCGAAACCCGGGCGAAAATTCGGTGGTCAGCGCGGCACCCCCGATGACATCACGCCGTTCCAGCATCAGCACCGATTTACCGGCATTCGCAAGATAGCCTGCTGCGGTCAGTCCGTTGTGGCCAGCACCAATAATAATCGCATCGTATTGCATCACGTTCCTCCAGACCCTGTCATCTGAACGTATCATGTACCGGTAATATCCCGATAGCATTTTCACTTTTCTGTAGGTATGATTTTCAACAGAAATGTTTTTTAGGGACTGCTGATCGATGTTGCCAAGAAATGATATCAACGTGACGGCTGGCCGCGAGGGCCTGCCAGGATGGTGTTACGCAAACCCTGAACTCTATGATATCGAATGCGATGTCCTGTTCCGCCGCCATTGGCAACTGGCCTGTCATGCCTCCGATATTGCCGGCAAGGGGGATTTCATCACCTTTGATCTGGTGGGGGAACGCGCCCTCATCATTCGCGGCAGGGATGGTGAGATCAGGGCGTTCCACAACCTCTGCCGGCATCGCGGCTCACGCGTTGTGGCTGATGAAAAAGGCACCTGCCCCGGTGTGATCACCTGCCCGTTCCATGCCTGGAGTTATGAGCTGGATGGCCGTTTGCGCAGCCCGGCCAAGCCGCGCAGTTTCCCCGATCTTGATCCCGTGGAATGGGGGCTGAAACCGATTGAAATGGAAATCTGGCATGGCTTCGTCTTTGTCCGTTTTCAGCCCGGCCCGCAGCCCTCGGTCAAGGAAATGCTGGCCTCCATCGAGGGTGAGATTACCCCCTATGATCTGGACGGTCTGGTGCCTGATGAAGACGGCCTCTATTGCATGGAAAGCGCGCCCGTGAACTGGAAATCGGTGCGTGACGTGGATAATGAGGGCTATCATGTGCCGATGGCGCATCCCGGGTTGCAGGACCTCTACGGCAAGAATTACATTGATGAGAGTATTTCCGGCTATGTGTCACGGTCGGTCGGTGTCATTGATGATGGCCCAGCCCGGCTGTGGTCGGTTCGGCAATACAAGACCCTGATCAGCAATCTGCCCGAACCTCTATCCGGCCTGCCCCGGCAATGGGTTTATTTCGGCCTGTTCCCCAATTCCGTTCTCGCGGTTTACCCGGACTCGGTGATCTTTTATCAGGACATCCCGAAAGGCGTTGGCAAGACCTCAATCCGCGGCGGGATTTACCGCCGGAAGAATGAGGATCGCGTGACCCGTGCAGCGCGTTTCCTGTCAGGTCGGATTGATCTTCTCACCGCTGAGGAAGACCGCATGCTGACGATCTGGTCACAGGAGGCCATGGCCTCCAGCGCCTATGACGGGATGATCCTGTCTGACCTCGAAACCGGTGTCCGTGAATACCACGACAAGTTGAGGGAGATAATCCCCGTGATGGGCCTGAAAGCGCCGCCCCCGCCTGGTCAGGTTGCCGGTATCAATGCCGGGATGGCAGAAGGGGCAGAATAACCTTGGCATTGTGGTTCAACAAGGAAAGCCGTTCCGGGCTGAAATTGGTCAGCGCCCCTTTCGGTTTTTCGCTGCTGCTGCTGGCGGTGCCGCTGTCGCTGATGGTGTTGTTGAGCTTCTGGACCCAGGACTACCTCACCCTTGACCGGACCCTGACGCTCAACAACTATCGGGAAATCGGCTCCCATCCCGTTTACGCGCTGTTGATGAAACGCTCGGTGATCATCTCGCTGATGGTCACGACCATCACCGTCGCGCTCGCCTTTCCCATGGCCTATTACATTTCGTTCTATGGCGGCAAGCGCAAGGCGCTGTGGCTGTTTCTGATCACGATCCCGTTCTGGACCAGCTACCTGTTGCGGATTTTCATGTGGAAAATCATCCTCGGCTATAACGGGGTGCTGAATTCTACCTTGCAGGGGCTGTCCTTCATTGATGAGCCGCTGACCTTCATCCTCTATAATTCCAACGCCGTGGTGATCGCGCTCGCCCATGCCTGGGCGCCGTTTGCGATTCTGCCCATCTTTGTTGCGCTGGAAAAAATTGATCGCTCCCTGCTGGAGGCTGCGCACGATCTGGGCGATGGTCCGGTGAGGCGGTTTTTCCGCATTACCCTGCCGCTTGCCGCGCCCGGTATTATCGCATCGGCGCTGATCATCTTCATCCCCACTGTGGGGGATTACATCACCCCCAAGATGGTGGGCGGCACCGACGGGCTGATGATCGCCAACATGATCCAGGTGCAGTTTTCCAAGGCCAATAATGCCCCGCTCGGGGCGGCACTGGCGGTGACCTCCATGGTGATGGTCGGGCTGATCGCGCTCGGGTTCGTGTTCCTGAACCGCCGCTGGTTGAGGAGGCAGGCCTGATGCGCGGCGCCCCGAGAACCTTCACCATCTTTGTCGGACTGTACCTGGTGTTTCTCTATGCCCCGGTGCTGCTGCTGCCGATCTTCGCCTTTAATGACAGCGCGATCATCGCCTTCCCGTTGAGGGGCTTCACCCTTGACTGGTTCATCGGGCTGGCCAGTGAAACAACCCTGATTGTCTCGGTCCAGAACTCGCTGCTGGTGGCGATTGTGGCGGCGGTGCTCAGCACCTGCCTCGGGGTGCTGGCATCACGGGCCAGTGCGCGTTTCGACTATCCGGGCAAGAAACCGATCATGTCGTTCCTGATGCTGCCGCTGGTTCTGCCTGAAATTATTGTCGGGGTATCGCTCCTGATCGTGCTGGTCCAGCTGGGGGTATCGCTCAATGTCTGGACCGTGATCCTTGGCCATGTGCTGATCTGCATGCCGTTTTCGATTGCCATCCTCTTGTCAGCCTTCAACAACATGGATCGCAATCTTGAGGAGGCATCACTGGACCTCGGGGCCAACCGGCGCGAAACCTTTTTCAAGATCATCCTGCCGCTGGTCATGCCGGGCATCATCTCCTCACTGCTGATCAGTTTCACCATCTCGCTGGATGAATTTATCATCGCCTTTTTCCTGACCGGGACCGATACCACCCTGCCCGTCTATATCTGGTCACAGTTGCGGTTCCCGTCAAAACTGCCGGGGGTCATGGCGCTTGGCTTTATCATGCTGATCCTTTCCCTGATCCTGTTGACGGCGGGTGAATATTTCCGCAAGAAATCAGCCCGCCTGGCCAGCACTGAAACCACTCTTAACAAGGATGCTGATCATGGCTAAATCGACTGAGAGCCCGATGGTTGAAATTAACGCCGTCAGTAAATCGTTCGGTGATGTCCGGGCTGTTGATGGTGTTGATGCGGTCATACGGGAAGGTGAATTTTTCTCCCTCCTCGGCCCGTCGGGTTGCGGCAAGACCACGCTGCTGCGGCTGATTTCAGGGTTTGAGCATCCCGATGACGGCCATATCGTCATTGCCGGGCAGAACATGGATCAGGTCGAACCCAACCACCGCCCCACCAACCTGGTTTTTCAGTCCTACGCGATTTTCCCGCACCTCAATGTTGAAGAAAACGTTGCCTATGGGCTGAAGCGAAACGGCGTCAGCAAAGACGAGATTGCCGAACAGGTCAATGAGATGCTGACCCTTGTGGACCTCTCCGGCTATAACAAGCGTCCGGCCTATGCGCTTTCGGGCGGCCAGCGTCAGCGCGTTGCCCTGGCAAGGGCATTGATCATGAAGCCCAAGGTGCTGCTGCTGGATGAGCCGCTTTCCGCGCTTGACCGCAAGCTGAGGGAGCAGATGCAGATTGAGCTGCGCGGGCTGCAACGCACGGTCGGGATCACCTTTATCCTCGTCACCCATGATCAGGAAGAGGCGCTGACCATGTCGGACCGCATTGCCGTGATGTTTGACGGCAATATTGCCCAGCTGGCAACCCCGCAGGAACTCTACAGCCGCCCCAAAACGCGCCGCATTGCATCCTTTATCGGGGTGATGAATTTTGTTGAAGGCACCCTCAGGAAAGTTACCGCCAAGACGCTGGAGGTTGAGGCCGGCCCGTTCGGGAAAGTCACCATGGCCCCTGACCAGATGCCTGCCCCGCTTGAGCCGGGTGCGGTTACGGTCGGCATCAGGCCTGAAATGCTGACCGTGCTGTTCAGCGCAAAGGAAAAGGCCGAAATTGAGGTGACCGGCGTGATCACCAACACCGCCTATTTCGGTGACATGACCTATTACAGCGTCCAGATTGACGGCATTGATGAGGATGTCACCGTGTCCATGCGCAACACAGCAGGGCGCAGGGTGCTGGCGGTGGGGGAGGAAACCCGCATCGGCCTCGGGCGGGAATCGCTCATCATCCTGAGCTAGGTTATCACCTTATATTAATTCTGTCCGGAATTGAGGCCATGAAAAAGGCGGGGAAATCCCCGCCTTGATCTTTTTCTCTGTCATGAAGACGTTTAGAAACCGGCCTTGATCAGCTCAAATTCCTTGATCATGGCTTCACGCATCTTCGGGCTGACCGGGGCCTGCCAGAGCGTATTCTGGGAATAGCTCTCAAGCGTGCCAAAGCCGTTTTCCTCACCGATGGCATCCATGACACCGCCATGGGAATGGCCGTAGCCCCATTCGGTTACGATGTATTCAGCCGAGCTTTCCTGCAGCCAGGCGTTGAGGAAATCATAGGCCTTGTCCTTGGATCCTGTGCCATCTTTCATCAACGTGTAACCGCATACCCAGGTCGAGGACCCTTCCTTGGTGTCGCGGTTCATGGCCACCGGAACACCTTCACCTTCGAGAATGACGGCGACTTCGTTCCAGGACCATGACAGGGCAATCTCACCCGTGGACATCAGGCCGCGGACTTCAGCACCATCCTGCCAGTAGGTACGGACGTTCTTGTGAACATCGCGCAGAAACGCAGAGGCCTTGTCGAGGTCTTCCATGGTTGCCTTGTTCCAGTCGGTAATGCCGGTGGCAAGGAAGCCAAGCGCGTAGGCATCATCAACGTTATCAACAAGCGAAACCTTGCCCTCAAATTTCGGATCAGCGAAGGATTGGAGTGTTGCGGCCTCGGCACCGGAAACAAGATCGGTGCGGTAGGTCAGTGCGGTTGCGCCCCAGTCAATCGGGACCACCCACTGCTTGCCGTCTACATTAAAGCCTTCCATGTTCTTGAAATTGGGGATCACCTTGTCCCAGTTGGAAAGGCGGGATGTATCAATCGGCTCGATGATACCGGCCTCACGCCATTTGATCACAGACTGGGAGCAGGGATGCCCCAGATCGGCCCTGAAGCCTGCACGAATTTTCTGAAAGGCTTCCTCTTCATCGGAGAAGAAGGAATAGGTGGGGACATCACCATGTTTATCGACATATTGCTGGAAAAAATTCGGGTCTTCATACCCGGCCCAGTCGAGAATTACCAGATCACTGTCTGCAGCCAGCACTGAGCCTGAGCTCATGACCAAAGCGACAGCAGAGACAACGGTATTTTTGAGGTAGTTCATTTCATCCTCCCTGGATTGAACGCTAAAATTAAGCCTATCACGAATGCGAGAGGCAACAAGCCCTTTAATGATCAGGTTAATGATCAGGACAGCATCTCGGCTTCCACCTCGGCTATGGCTTCATCGAGAATATCGAACATCACGTCAATTTCTTCCCGGCTGATGACCAGCGGCGGGGAGAAAACACACATGTTGATGATCGGGCGCACCAGCAGCCCTCTTTTTTCGGTGGCGGCGTTGATCAGCTCGCCAAACTCAAGATCAATGCCCAGCCGCTTTTCTTCGGGCATTCCCGGTGCAACAGCCCCTTCAAGGCAACCGATCAGCCCCATGCCCCTGGCATCACCAATGATGCGGTGCTTTTCGCCCAGTTGCTTCAGCCTGTCCTGAAAATGGGGGCTGATCTCACGGACATGCTCAAGCAGTCCTTCCTGATCGATGATTTCAATATTCTTGAGCGCCGCCGCAGCACAGACCGGATGCGCCGAATAGGTGTAGCCGTTTGAGAACAGGATATCAGCGTGATCATCAGCGCGAATTTCATCAATCAGCCGGTCAGAGAATATCGCCGCCCCCATGGGAACATAACCTGAGGTCAGCCCCTTGGCGCAGGTGATGATATCGGGCGTGATCCCGAACACCTTTTCCGAAGCGATGATATGGCCCAGCCGGCCAAACCCGGTCACCACCTCATCAGAGATATAAAGAACGTCATATTTGCGGCAGATCTCAAGGCATCCCTGATGGTAGCCTTCGGGCGGGACAATGACCCCCCCGGATGCCAGCACAGGTTCAGCGATAAAGGCGGCAACCTTGTCGGGGCCAACCTCAAGGATCATGTTTTCAAGGTCAGCCAGCTTGGCATCGCGCCAATCCTCAACGCTCATCCCGTCAGGCCTTGTGTAGGGATTGACGTTGGGCAGGAAGCGAACGAAATCGGTGTTGGTGTCCAGAAACTTGCGGTCGCGTTCCTTGCCTGAAACGCTTGCCGAAAGATAGGTTGAGCCGTGATAGGCCTTCTGCCGAGAGATGAAGACCTTCTTTTCGGGGCGACCCTTGACGTTATTGTAGAACTGCACAAAGCGGAGGGCTGTATCCACCGCCGATGACCCGCC
>CENJ01015023.1_pt1 | contig 13491 bp, 14 predicted proteins | sample 356161 | NCBI WGS metagenome assembly CENJ01 (sample SAMEA2619531, study PRJEB7988) | marine metagenome | biome: marine biome (ENVO:00000447); feature: surface water layer (ENVO:00002042); material: "saline water (ENVO:00002010), including plankton (ENVO:xxxxxxxx)" | depth 5 m
AACAAAGACGCTCAAGCATATAGAGCACAGGACACAACTAACTTTGAGGTGGTGATGCTTGCCGATGAAGACGGCAATCCTATTAATACATTTGGTTCTGCTTCCAATATTCCAATTTCTGCTGGGCAGTTAGCAGGATATAGTTATATTCATAAGTTTGGTGGTAACCCACTACTGAATAACTCTACTGAAGAGAGTATGTGGGATGAGGGTGGACTTTATCCTTGGGCAACCATGGATACTGCTGCTACTGTACTAACCACAAATGCTGAAACTGGTAATAACGGGGCAGAGATTACCATTCAAGGATTAAATGAGAACTGGCAATTAACAACAGAAGTTCTTACACTTGATGGTACAGCACAAACTACACAGAATTCATTCACAAGAGTTTTTCGTGGTTTTACTTCTGGATCACAAGCAATCACTGATGACTTCACATTATCTAAAAGTGGTAATGTAGTTCTTCATATCATCGCAGCACATCAGCAGACAGAGATGGCACTCTATAGTGTTCCCACTGGCAAAACTGCTTACATGACTACTATTGATGCGTCTACTTTAAAAAATGAAAGTATCACTGTAAGAATGATGATCCGCGAATATGGTGGTGTATTCAGATGCCGCCATGTTTTCCAAGCATCAACTGGTCAGTATAATCACGAGTTCACTATTCCAAAGGGAATTCCAGAGAAAAGTGATATTGATTTAAGAGCTCTTGCTAGTAATAATAATATTTCTGGGTATGCTTCTTTTGAACTTATTCTTGTAGATAACTAGAAAAAATAATGAGTGAACAGTATCTTGGTAATCCGAATCTAAAAAAAGCTAATACTCCAATTGAGTTTACTCAGGAACAAATCCTTGAGTTTATGAAATGTAAGGAGGATCCTGTTTACTTTTCCAACAATTATATCAAGATTGTTTCTCTTGATGAAGGATTAACACAGTTTCACCCATATGACTTTCAAGAGAAACTGATTAATAACTTCCATAATAATAGATTTAATATCTGCAAGATGCCACGACAGACTGGTAAATCAACCACTGTTGTGTCTTATCTTCTCCATTATGCAATCTTCAATGATAGTGTTAATATTGGTATCCTAGCAAACAAAGCAGCGACTGCTAGGGAACTTCTTAACAGATTGCAGACTGCTTATGAGAATCTTCCTAAGTGGATGCAGCAGGGTGTGCTTGTATGGAATAGAGGTTCTCTAGAACTTGACAATGGTTCCAAAATCTTAGCAGCATCTACCTCTGCAAGTGCTGTTCGGGGTATGTCATTTAACATTCTATTTTTGGACGAGTTTGCATTCGTTCCAAATCATGTGGCAGATTCATTCTTTGCCTCTGTTTATCCGACGATTACATCTGGTAAAAATACCAAGGTCATTATCGTATCTACTCCACACGGTATGAATCATTTCTATCGTATGTGGCATGATGCAGAAAGAAATAAGAATGAATATGTTCCGACTGATGTTCATTGGTCTGAGGTTCCAGGTAGAGATTCTATATGGAAAGATCAGACGATTGCTAACACATCGGAGCAGCAATTTAAAGTTGAGTTTGAATGTGAGTTCTTAGGATCTGTCGATACTCTGATTGCTCCAAGCAAGTTGAAGTCTATGGTATATGACAATCCACAGACTCGAAATGCAGGACTTGATGTATACGCTCCAGTCGAAAAGTGTCATGATTATGTTATGACTGTTGACGTAGCAAGAGGAGTTGGTGAAGATTACTCAGCATTCATAGTTGTTGATATCACACAGTTTCCTCACAGATTAGTTGCCAAATATAGAAACAATGAAATCAAACCAATGCTGTTTCCCAATATCATCTATGAAGTAGCAAAGAACTATAATAGTGCATTCATTTTATGTGAAGTAAATGATATTGGTGATCAGGTAGCAAGTATCATACAGTATGACTTGGAATATCAGAATCTATTGATGTGTTCTATGAGAGGTAGAGCTGGTCAGATTGTTGGTCAGGGATTCTCTGGTAAGAAAACACAACTTGGTGTTAAGATGTCTAAGACTGTCAAAAAAGTTGGGGCACTTAATCTTAAAACTCTGATTGAAGAAGATAAACTTATATTCTGTGACTATGAAATTATTTCCGAGTTGACTACATTCATATCAAAGAAAAATTCATTTGAAGCCGAAGAAGGTTGCAATGATGACCTTGCCATGTGTTTGGTTATCTATGCTTGGTTAGTCCAGATGGATTACTTTAAGGAACTCACAGATCAAGATGTAAGAAAGAGACTTTATGAAGATCAAAAAGATCAGATAGAACAAGACATGGCACCTTTTGGATTTATGAATGATGGATTAGATGACACTAGTTTTGTCGATAATGAGGGTGATAGATGGTTTACAGATGAGTATGGTGACATGGGACACATGTGGGAATATCGTTAATGGATTTAGATGGACAGATTAAGTTAGGACATCTATTACTTCAAGATAGAACTTGTAAAAAATGTGGTGAAATAAAAAACTTAGTCGATTGTTTTTATAGAACAAGAAAGGATAGAGGAGCAGTAGCATCATCATATTCTTATGAGTGTAAGGAATGTACTATCAAAAGGATAATGGGTAGTAAAAAATCAAACAACACCTGGGAATATCCTGATTGGTAGTTCACGTCGTGTTTCCCCTGTGAAAAGTGTCTTTTTAATAAATATTTTCAGATAAACTGAGATCACGGAGAATCAAAAATGGCGACTCCTCAATTATCTCCTGGAGTACTGGTAAGGGAGGTTGACCTAACAGTAGGAAGAGCTGATAATGTTTTAGATAATATTGGTGGCATTGCGGCACCATTTGAAATTGGACCTGTAGAAGAGATAACTAATATCCCTACAGAGCAAAGACTTCTGTCTGTATTCGGAGAACCAAAGGAAGCAGATAGTCACTATGAGTATTGGATGAGCGCATCGTCTTATCTCTCATATGGTGGTGTTCTTAAGGTCGTAAGAGCAGATGATGACGATCTAAAGAACTCGAATGCAGGTGTAGGAATTGCTGCAACAACTACACTTAAAATCAAGAATTACGACGACTACGGTAACAACTACGAAACAGCAACTGACTTCTATTATGCTGCTAAGAATCCAGGTTCTTGGGCAGATGGACTAAAAGTTTGCTACATCGATGATCTTGCAGACCAGACACTTGGAGTGTCGACAAATAGTGCAGGAAGCAACCTTGGACTTGCTGGTTTAGGTGCTACAGTTGGAATGGGTGTTACTGCAGCAATTTCTGGAGTTCTTCCAAATGCATCGACTGGTGGCACATCCTCTTTCACTGGATATCTGAAAGCAATTATCACAGGCGTAAGCACCGCGACATCTGGAACCGCAAGTTCTATCGATGTAAAGATTGTTTCTAGAGTCGATTCTGCAGGAACAGAAACAAGAATCGATTATGCAGAAGGTGATACATTCTCCTCTTTCGATACTGCTGATACTCTGTTCTTTACCTCAAATCTAGGTAATGTAACAACAGGAGTAACACCAACAAGTGTAGTTGACTGGTATGATCAACAGACTTTAGGTCTTACAAACTCCACAGTATACTGGAAGACTCTTGCTCCAAAACCAGGAACAAGTGTTTATGCTGATGAGAGACAAGGACATGGTGATGAACTTCACATTGCTGTTGTTGATGACAATGGAGATTTAACCGGAGTCAAAGGTAATATCCTTGAGAAGCACACTGGTCTTTCCAAAGCAACTGACGCTATATCTGCTGTAAATTCTCCACAAAAGATTTACTTTAAGGATTATATTAGAGATTTCTCAACTAACCTTTACGCTGGTAAGAGTCCTCTTGCGGCTATTGATGCTCATCATGGCACTACCCCAACAGCAACTGGATTTACTGCATATACTGGAGTAAAATCAGCATCCTTTACCGCAGAAGGTGGCGCTGCAAACCAAGGTGGAGTTGCACAAGATAAGCAATTCCTTTCTATCGGTAATAAGACTTATACCTTCTCAGGTGGTAATGATTACCAGAGCACAGGCGGAGATGGTTACAAGGCAGATCTTGGAAAACTCATTACCGCATACGGACTCTTCAGCAACAAAGATGAAACTGAAGTTGATTTCTTAATCATGGGTCCTGGTTGTGAAACTGAAGCACAATCTCAAGCAAAAGCAAACTATCTCATCTCCCTTGCGGGACAAAGAAAAGATTGTATGGCAGTTGTTGGTCCTCATAGGGCAAACGTTGTTAATATCACAAACACTGAAACTCAGACAACTAATCTGATTAACTATTTCAGTCCATTACAATCTTCATCCTATGCGGTATTTGATTCTGGTTATAAGTACACCTTCGATCGCTTTAATAACAAGTTCCGCTACATTCCATGCAACCCAGACGTTGCTGGCATGATGGCAAGAACTGCTCTTGTTTCTTATCCGTGGTTCTCTCCTGCAGGTCAGCAAAGAGGAGTTATTAACAACGCTGTTAAACTTGCTTATAATCCATCTAAGACTCAAAGAGATCGTCTCTATCCTAAGAGAATTAACTCCTTCATCACTTCGCCTGGTGCTGGAACATTCCTCTTCGGCGATAAGACTGCACTTGCTTATCAGTCTGCTTTCGACAGAATCAACGTTCGCCGCTTGTTCCTCACAATTGAGCAATCACTTGAGAGAGCAGCACAGGCACAACTCTTTGAACTTAACGATGAACTGACAAGAGCAAACTTTAGAAACATCGTTGAACCATTCCTCCGTGATGTTCAAGCAAAGAGAGGACTGATTGACTTCCTCGTTATTTGTGATGAGTCAAATAACACACCAGATGTTATTGATAATAATGAATTTAGAGCAGACATTTTCCTGAAGCCTGCCAAGTCGATTAACTTTATTACACTTACTTTCGTCGCCACACGAACTGGAGCAAGTTTCCAGGAAGTCGCTGGTAGAGTTTGATCATTAAATTATAAAAAAACGGAGGATTTCTAAAAATGTCAAACTTACGCACGCTCACCTCTTTTAAATCCGCACTTCTGGGTGGGGGAGCAAGACCAAATTTATTCGAAGTTTCAATTCCAACATTCCCAACAGCAGCATTACAATCCATTCCAAATCAAGAGTGGAATGCTGCTGCTCAGACGGATCTAAACTTTATGTGTAAGGCTGCTCAGTTGCCTGCATCTAATATTGCTTCTATCGACATTCCTTTCAGAGGTCGTACTCTGAAGGTTGCTGGCGATAGAACTATCGAGAACTGGACTATTACCATTATTAATGATGAGAATTTCTCTCTGAGAACTAAATTTGAAATCTGGATGAATGGTATTGCCAAATTAGATGATAATACTGGTGCTACAAGTCCAGGTGCATACATGGCCGATGCATATGTCTATCAGTTGGGTAGAGGATATGCTAATAATAAGCATAGCACAACTAATGGAGGAGTAGCTGATGCTGGTGCCGAACCACCAGTTAAAGTTAATCCACTGAGATCTTACACTTTCCACTCCATTTTCCCAGTAAACGTATCCGCTATCGATCTCTCTTACGATTCAAGTGATACAATTGAAGAGTTTACAGTTGAATTTGCTGTTCAAAGCATATCTGCTAATGGTGGAACTGGAGAGACAGATCAGAACGGCGTAACAATTAACGGATTCTGATTAACTTCATTTTCTCCTCTAATAAATAGTAGAGATACAGTTTAGAGTTTAATAATGTCCAAATTATTTGGGTTCTCTATTGAGGATACTGAACCACTCTCACCATCAGTAGTCTCCCCCGTTCCTCAGTCAAATGAGGACGGGGTTGACCACTATATGAGTAGTGGTTTTTTTGGTTCTTATGTAGATATTGAAGGAGTATATAAAACTGAGTTTGATCTCATCAAGAGATATCGTGAGATGGCGCTTCATCCAGAGTGTGATAGTGCGATTGAAGATATTGTAAACGAGGCAATCGTTTCTGATAGTAACGATAGTCCAGTTGAGATTGAACTTTCTAATCTTAATGCTAGCGATGGTATTAAGAAATCTATTAGACAAGAATTTAAGCACATCTTAGATTTATTGGACTTTGATAAGAAAGCACATGAAATCTATAGAAATTGGTATATTGATGGTAGACTTTACTACCATAAAATAATCGATCTGAAGAAACCTGAAGATGGTATTCAGGAACTTCGTTATATTGACGCAATGAAAATGCGTTATGTAAGAAAACAGAAGAAGAATGAAAAGAAACAACTGAATGGACTTAATCCATTGAAGCAAGACCCAATGGATTATGATTTTCCTGAACTGGAAGAGTTCTTTATCTACAATCCAAAGTCTGGAATGGGTGGAAATCCAATGCAGTCAAATGCGAGTCAAGGTGTCAAGATGACCAAGGACTCGATTGCATATTGTACATCTGGTTTAGTAGATAGAAATAAGGGATCAACTCTTTCTTACCTTCATAAAGCAATTAAGTCTCTCAATCAACTTAGAATGATTGAAGATAGTTTAGTTATCTACAGATTATCAAGAGCACCAGAACGTCGTATTTTCTATATTGACGTTGGTAATCTACCAAAGGTAAAAGCAGAACAGTATCTGCGTGACGTTATGATGAGATATCGTAACAAGTTGGTATATGATGCGTCTACAGGAGAGATTCGTGATGACAAAAAGTACATGGCTATGCTTGAGGACTTCTGGCTGCCGAGACGTGAAGGGGGCAGAGGAACTGAAATTTCTACTCTTCCTGGTGGTCAAAACTTGGGAGAAATCACTGACATTGAGTATTTTAAGAAGAAACTTTACAGGAGCCTTAATGTTCCGCCGTCAAGAATGGACGGAGAAGGTGGATTTAATCTGGGTAGATCATCTGAAATACTTAGGGATGAACTCAAATTCACAAAGTTCGTAGGTCGTTTGAGAAAAAGATTCTCTGCAATGTTTAATGACATGCTTAGAACTCAATTACTTCTGAAGAATGTGATTACTCCAGAAGATTGGGAGATGATGAGTGAGCATATTCAATATGATTTCCTATATGATAATCATTTCTCCGAATTAAAAGAGGCAGAATTATTAAATGAGAGACTATCTCTTGTTGAAACTGCACAACCATATGTGGGCAAATATTACTCACAGGACTACGTAAGACGCCATATCTTGCGTCAAACTGACATGGAAATCCTTGAGCAAGATAAACTTATCAAGGATGAAATCAAAAAAGGTATCATTCCTGATCCTGCAACAATCGATCCAGAAACTGGTCAACCACTAGATGCAGGGCAAGATCCAGCATCAATGGACCTGGGAGCACCAGTCATGGAACCAGAGATTGATGCTTCTTCTGCTGAACCAATTGAGATGCCCAAGGGTGGCGAGATATAAATATAAGTAAATTTGTAACATGGGAAACATGGATGAACTTTTAGACATGATGATTACTGATGGATCACCTTCGAAAATATCTGATACAATCAAGGACTTACTTTTTAGTAAAACTAGTGAGAGAGTCTCCTCCCATAGAGAAACGGCTGCTGCTTCTCTCTTTGGTGGCAATCAGGAACAGTCTGATACTGAAGTAGAAGCAGAAGCAGAAGAAGAATAAATAAAATATACAAGTAGATTGTAAAAATGTCACGCATTTTACCATTAGGAGAAAAAGCAGCACTAGCAGCAGGTAGCAGTAATGCAACTACTGTTGGTAATGCAACCGTTGTGAGAATTGTTGCAACTGCGGGTGTAGTCGTTGTATTCAGAACAGACTCCAGTGATACAGTTATTGGGTCTTTCACTCAACTTAACAACAGTGTTGAGATAGTTGAGAAGAGTCCAAGCGATAAAATTTATGTAACCGGAGCTGCAGTTGAGGTAGCAAAAGTAGGATTCACCAATTAAAAACAATGAAACTTATCAGAGAAGAGATCGAATCTGTCAAATTTCTTGTAGAAAAAACAAAGTCTGGCAAGAAATCACTGTATATTGAGGGAGTATTCCTTCAGGGAAACATTAAGAACCGCAATGGTCGTATGTATCCTATGGATACTCTTCGTCGTGAAGTTTCTCGTTACAACGAATCCAACGTTCAGGCAGGTAGAGCACTTGGAGAACTTGGACATCCCGATGGTCCTACTGTGAATCTTGATAGAGTATCACATAAGATTGTCTCATTAAGAGAGAGTGGAAATAACTTTATTGGTAAGGCAAAAATCCTCGGAACACCGATGGGTAAGATTGCCGCAAATCTTGTAGAAGAAGGTGTAAAACTTGGCGTTTCTTCTCGTGGTATTGGATCACTTAAAACAACAAAAGAGGGATGCAATATTGTTGGCGACGACTTCATGTTAGCAACTGCTGCTGATATTGTTGCCGATCCTTCGGCACCTGATGCATTTGTTGAAGGTATTATGGAAGGTAAAGAATGGGTCTGGGAAGGTGGATTACTTCGCGAAAAATATGCTGAACAGACCAAAAAGAAAATCAACACACTCGTTGATCAGAGAGCGTTAGAGGAGCATAAACTCCAGTTATGGGGTGATTTCTTATCTAATCTTTAATTTTATAAATAAATATAGTTTTAATACCCGGCAATAACGGAGAGTTCAAATGTCTCGTGGAGATTTACAAGAAATGGAAGTAAAGACACAGCAATCCAAAACTGCTGTTAATTCTGGGGCTGCTGCTGCAGATCCTATGCCTAAGATGGCAGATCCTGGCACTCAACTGGCTAACGTTGAGGATCTCGGTGGTCCTACTCCCGAGAACTATAAGTCGGATGATGATTCGGCAAAACTGAAAGAGCCAGGTGCTACCCTCAAGCAAGTCAAGGATATAGTCACCAAAGGTGCTAAACCTGCTGACCCAATGCCTAAGGGTATGAAGGAAGAGGAAGAAGTAGCAGACGAAGAAGAAGTAGTAGCAGAAGAAGAAGAAACAACCGATGAAGTAGTCGCTGAAGAAGAGACTGCTGAAGATGAAGTTGTTTCCGAAGAGGAAGTCGTTGCTGAGTATGACATCGAAGAAGATGTCAATGCTCTCCTCGCAGGCGAAGAACTCTCCGAGGAATTCCAAGAAAAGGCACGCACCATCTTTGAGGCAGCAATCAACTCTAAGGTTGCTCAAATCAAAGAAGAACTGGAAACAAAGTATGCAGAACAGTTCGCTGAAGAAATTGTTGCTGCTAAAGAGTCACTCGCTGAGCGTGTTGATTCTTACCTTGAGTATGTCGCTGACGAGTGGATGACAGAAAATCAACTCGCAGTCGAGCATGGACTCAAGACTGAGATGACTGAATCATTCCTCTCCGGAATGAAGAGTCTTTTTGAAGAACATTATGTAACAATCCCTGAAGAGAAGTATGATGTTCTTGAGAGCATGGTAGAAAAACTTGATGATATGGAGACAAAACTCAACGAGCAAATCGAAAAGAATATCTCCCTCAATTCCAGACTCAATGAGTCGGTTGCTGAAGGAATCTTAGATCAAGTCTCTGATGGTCTTGCACAGACACAGAAAGAGAAGCTCGCCTCACTTTCCGAAAGTGTAGAGTTTGAAAGCGAAGCACAATATCGTGAAAAGTTAGAGACGCTGAAGGAGTCTTACTTCTCTCAGAAGACCGTTTCTACTCCAGCTAAGACTGAGACCCTCTCTGAAGGTGTAGAGAATACACATCAATCATTTACTGGTTCGATGGAATCCTACATGAGAGCACTGGGTTCTACACTTGGCAAAAACTCCTGATTTTAACATTAACTCAAACGTAAACTAACCACACATAGGTAAAAGCAAATGTTCCATTCCGAACAGTTGCAGGAAAAGTGGGCACCTCTCCTCAACCATGAGGGTCTTGATAAAATCGAGAACTCCCATAAGAGAGCAGTAACCGCAGTCCTGCTGGAAAACCAAGAAAAATTCCTCCGTGAGCAAACTGCCTTCGAGCAAGGCACCACAATGCTGACTGAGCAACCAAACATGAACACCCAAACCGGCTCTGCTGCTGGTTTCTCTGGTGGTGCAACCGCAACAGGTCCTGTTGCAGGTTTCGATCCCGTTCTGATTTCTCTGATCAGACGCTCTATGCCTAACCTGGTCGCATATGACCTCGCAGGTGTTCAGCCAATGTCTGGTCCTACTGGACTCATCTTTGCGATGCGTTCACGTCGCGACAGTCAGTCTGGTGCTGAAACCTTCTTCGATGAAGTAGATACCGCATTCTCCGGTCAGGACAAAGGTCTTGACCTCACCAACGGCATGACCAATGCTGCAGTTGGTATGGGTACTACCGGATTCAACCCTGGCACTAACCCTGGTGCTCTGAATCCTTCCTCCAACACCACACAGAAAGCATATTCTGTTGGTCAGGGTATGCGTACAGACGACGCAGAAGCACTTGACGGTACTGGAAGCAATGCTTTCAACCAGATGGCATTCTCGATCGAGAAAGTCACCGTTACTGCGAAGTCCAGAGCACTGAAGGCTGAGTATTCCTTAGAACTCGCACAAGACCTCAAGGCAATCCACGGTCTGAACGCTGAAGCGGAACTGGCAAACATTCTCTCTACTGAGATTCTTGCCGAGATCAACCGCGAAGTCATCAGAACCATCTACAAGACTGCTGAGTCTGGTGCTCAAGTCAACACCGCAACCGCTGGTGAGTTCGACCTCGATGTCGATTCCAACGGACGCTGGAGTGTTGAGAAGTTCAAGGGTCTCCTGTTCCAAATCGAGCGTGATGCTAACGCAATCGCACAAAGAACTCGTAGAGGAAAGGGCAACATCATCATGTGTTCCGCAGACGTTGCTTCTGCACTGACCATGGCTGGTGTTCTCGATTACACCCCTGCACTCAACGCTAACCTCAACGTTGATGACACCGGTAACACCTTCGCTGGTGTTCTCCAAGGTAAGTATCGTGTATACATCGATCCTTATTCCGCAAACAGTGCTGCTAATCAGTACTACGTTGTTGGTTATAAGGGAACCTCTCCTTATGACGCTGGTCTGTTCTATTGCCCATATGTACCCCTCCAGATGGTACGTGCTGTCGGCGAGAACTCCTTCCAGCCCAAAATCGGATTTAAGACCCGCTACGGCATGGTTGCTAATCCATTCGCTGAGGGTCTTACCCAAGGCAGCGGCGCTCTCACAGTTAACGGAAACCGTTACTACAGAAGAGTCACTGTTAAGAACCTTATGTGATCCATCGGATACACAAAGTCACAAGACCTCCTTCGGGGGGTCTTTTTTTATGCATGGGTTTATAAATAACGATGCCTTATTTACTTTTATGACACCTCACAAATACGATCACATATTAATCTATTCAAATCCAACCAAATACAAATTCAAAAACAAGCCAAATCCAATCACATATAAAGATCCTAAATTTATCCAACTAAGAATCTATTACAAGTGTGAGAGTGAATATTATAGGAGGAAGAAGACAAAAACTTAACAGTCATATGACCCCCACAAGGGGTCTTTTTTTGTGTCTGATAAATAGTCAATATTGTCTTTTAAGGAAATGGCATTTCACATTAAAAAACCATCTGCACTGATCGCAGACGTTACAGTTTACTATAGAGAGGATAATCGTTGGACAGATGATTTTGAAAGAAGAGTAATTTATGAGAATGATCCCTCTGCACTTCTTGCCAATGAAGATGGAACAAACGGTGGGTTCACTGGAGCAACTGTTGTTGATGAAGGTTGATACCAGTGCCTATTAGAAGAGAACCTGTAAAAAGAACAACAAGTCAGATTGAAAATAGAAATTATTTAAATCCTACTGGATTTAGATTTACTCTTCGTAGATCTCCTCAAGCTGCTTTCTTTTGCAATCAAGTTAATATTCCCAACATGACTTTGGGTGTAACCGTTCAACCAAACTATTTGAGACCTATCCCTGTTCCAGGAGATACAATAGAGTTTGGTGATCTCCAACTAAGATTTCTGATTGATGAAGATCTTGGAAATTATATGGAAATTCAAAGGTGGATTCGTGGATTAGGATATCCTGAGAGTTTAAATCAGTTTGAAGACTTAGAAAGTCAAGCAGAAGTCTTTGGAAGATATGCTAATGATGGAGATAATATTTACTCTGACGGAACTTTAAGTATTCTTTCAAGTAATCTTGTTCCTACACATCAAATCTTTTTCAAGGATTTATTTCCATATGATCTGTCCACTCTAACCTTTGATGCTACTCAAAGCGATCAAGAATACTTTACAGCAGACGTATCTTTCAAGTATACTATATACACGATATGTGATATGCAAGGAACTCCTTTATGATCGATCTTGATAAACTTCAAGAAATGTGGGAAAAAGATTCCAAGATTGACATGGACAATCTACATACTGAATCTACAAATATTCCCACTCTTCATGCGAAGTACTTTGAGTTATATAATACCATATTTCTAATGAGAAAGAAAGCAGAGCAGCAGAGAAAAAATATCCGTCATGAGAGATATGAATATTTTAGCGGTAAAGCAGACCCAGAAGTTTACATAGAAAAACCCTTTCCAAAAAAGATTCGTGATAAAGATACAATGCAGAAGTATCTTGATGCAGATGAGAAACTCTCTTCTGTTTGTTTAAAAATTGATTACTACGATACAATGCTCACATACATTGAGAGTATACTTAAACAGGTAACCAACAGAACTTATCAAATCAAGAATGCGATTGAGTTCATGAGATTTAATGCGGGGTTGGGGTGATGTATGACACAGATGACAACAGTGAATATTGGTCAATTGAAGTAAATATTCAAGCAGTTCGTTTGATTCATAAAGGATTATCCCAGGCAGTAAATAAGTGGTCTGGTGGAGACCCTCAAGAGCAGGAAGATTTGATTTCCATGAGAGATAATTTTTATAAAATGATTCTAGAATATCAGTTTAATAATATGTGATAAATATTCATAGATGAATGGATCTATGTGATTGATACAACAGCAAATCTTGTTATATCAAAATCAAACGAAGTATTTTTAAAAATCAATACTGAACCACATATTGAATATGAACTTAGAGACCACTTTAAGTTCGAAGTTCCCAATGCAAAGTTCATGCCACAGTATCGTGGTAGAAATTGGAACGGAGAAATTCATTTATATGATATGAGATCGAAGCAGATCTATGTTGGTCTGTTAGATAAGATTGTTTCATTCTGTGAGAACTACGGATACACTTATAAGTTTGAAGATAATAAGTTCTATGGTGCTCCATATGAGGAGAATCAACACATCTCTATGGAAGGTGTGAAAGACTACATGAACTCTATTTGTTCTCACTCTCCACGTAAATATCAAATTGAGGGAGTATACGGAGCTTTAAAGCATAATAGAAAGCTATTGATAAGCCCCACTGCTTCTGGCAAATCATTAATGATTTATTCTCTCGTAAGATATTACGTTGACCGAGGAGAAAAAATTCTTTTAGTTGTTCCCACGACATCTCTTGTAGAGCAGATGTACAAGGATTTTCT
>CENJ01063712.1_pt1 | contig 13489 bp, 10 predicted proteins | sample 356161 | NCBI WGS metagenome assembly CENJ01 (sample SAMEA2619531, study PRJEB7988) | marine metagenome | biome: marine biome (ENVO:00000447); feature: surface water layer (ENVO:00002042); material: "saline water (ENVO:00002010), including plankton (ENVO:xxxxxxxx)" | depth 5 m
CAAGCCGCAGCAGCGTCGTCTTGCCACATCCAGATGGGCCGAGAAGCGTCACAACCTCGCCGGCATTCACAGCAAAGCTGACATCCTTGACCGAATCATTGCCGTTATAGGCATGCGAGATATGGCGGAATTCAAGCATCGGCGTGGCCTTCCCCATCATCCTCGATGCCAAGCCCGGCATCGATCATCGCCTCTTCGAGAAGGTCTGGCCCCTCCTCATCAATCATGTCTTCATCTTCGTCATCGCCGATCGTCACGCCATCCACAAGGCCGCCGATGACCTGGCCCTTGCGCAACAGACCGGCCGCCTTGAGGTCATCAAGGCCAGGCAGGTCGGTCAGCGCCTCAAGACCGAAATGGTCAAGAAAGGCGGGGCTGGTGCCCCATGTCAGCGGTCGCCCGGGCGTGCGACGGCGGCCGCGCGGCTTGATCCAGCCAAGTTCAAGCAGGATGTCGATGGTGCCACGCGACAGGCTGATGCCGCGGACCTCCTCGATCTCTGCCCGGGTGATTGGCTGGTGATAGGCGACGATGGCCAAAACCTCCAGCGCGGCCCGCGACAATGGCCGTTCGACCTGCCGGTGCGTGTTTAATTTCGCGGCAATTTCGGCCCGTGTCCTGAAGGCGAAAGCATCGCCGACACGGCACAGCTCGATGCCGCTGGTGGCGTCAAACCGCGACTCGATCAGCGGCAGCACGGACTCCAGCTCCATGCCCTCGGGAAGCTGTGCCTGAAGTTCATTGCCACGGACCGGCTTCGGCGCCGCGAAAATGACCGCCTCAATGGCGGCGGCCCACTGGGTAAGCGAATCCTCGCCTGTCATGCTTGATCCCTCGACCTGAGAAAAAGAGGTGCGAACCGGCTGTCCTGACGCAAACGTACCATGCCTTCGCGGGCCAGTTCCAGCGAAGCAACGAAATGCGACGCTGTTGCCGAGCGGCGGTCAAGCTCGGTCTTCAGATTGGGTGGCAGGAAGGTCTCAAGAACCGTCCATTCAGGTGCCCGGCCGATCAATGATCGCAGCCTCTGGGTTGCCTCCTCGACCGAGAACAACCGCGTCGCCGCGATGGTCAGGGTCCGGTTCTCGACCCCGGACTGGATGGAACCGTAACAGGCGAGAAGATCATACAGCGTCGCCGTCCATACAGGCTCGGTCACGCTTTCGAATGTTTCCGGTTCGCCGCGGGCAAAACGCTGCTGGCCAAGCCGTGGCAGCGACATCAGCCGTTTTGACGCCTGTTGCATCGATTCAAGCCGCAGCAGCTGATATTTCAGCGCATCGGTCATGTCGAAGACCTCTTCGGCCTGCTCTGGTTCCGGTTCGGGAAGCAGAAGCCGTGACTTCAGATAGGCAAGCCAGGCCGCCATCACCAGATAGTCGGCGGCGATTTCCAGATCGAGCCGCCGCACCGTGTCGATATAGCTGAGATATTGTTCGGCCAGCGGCAGGATGGCGATCTTCGACAGATCGACCTTCTGTTCACGGGCAAGCGACAACAGCAGATCGATGGGGCCTTCGAACCCGTCAAGATTGACGAACAGCGACAATTGTTCGGGCGCCACCCGTGGCGGCTGTCCCTCGTCAAACTGCTCTGTCGTGGTGTCGTTTTCACTCATGCTGGCAGGTTGTCCGCGCTCATCATCATGATGACTGATTGTCGAATTTGCGAAGGATGCAGTCCTGACCGGCCCGTTTCAGCGCCGAACAAAGGCTATCAGCCTCGGTGCGCTCCAGCGGTTCGGTGATCACACGCCAGAAGATGCCATTTTCACCGGCATCGACCTTCATCGTGCCAAGTTCCACCCCGCCAAGACGGGACTGATGTTTGCCACCCAGCATGGCTGCCTGCTCGCGGGCCGTTTCGGCATTGCGAAAGGCGGCAAGCTGCACGAGATAGAGAGGTTCATCACCTTCGACGGCCGGCCCCTTTCGCGTTATGGGAACGTCCGGCTTTGACTGTGGCATGGCCGGCTTTGACTGTGGCATGGATTGTGGCGATGCCGCCGGGGCCGCATCGGTATCGCCGGCAACATCGGTAGCAGCAGGCTCCGGCGCCGCGGCGTCTTCGGCATTGCTGGCAGCGACTTCGGTTTCCGGCGCAGCTGCTTTATCGTCGGCATCCTTGGCTGCGGCAGCAGTCTCAGCCTCGACAAGTTCAGCCGCCTCACCTTCGCCGGCGTCCGTGGCTTCGGTCTGACCTACCGGGGTCGGGGCCGGCGCCGGTGCCGGGGCCATCACGATCTTTTCATCCGGTGTTTCAGGTAGCGGCGGCATTTCCGGCACATCGGCTGGCGGCTGCAGGATTTCGACATCCTCCTGCTCGTCAACGGCGCCCCCAAGCATGCTCATCACCGTGCTGTCTGTATGCGGGATTCTGGTGCCGCCCGGATCTTTGGGTTTTTCCCGGAACGGCCCGGGCTCGGCCTTGATCAGAGCGACATCCGAGGATGGTGCGACAAGCATCGGCTGCAGGATCACGGCAGCGGCCCCGATGCCGCCTATGGCAAGCACCCCGAAAAGCAGCGTTTTCAGCCAGATACCGCCACCTTTCTCAGCCTGATTACGTGCCATGAAACCTACATTTCCTCGCGCGCGTCGATTGCCAGAACACCGAGCCCAGATCTAATCACCAAAGCTGTTGCCTTGACAAGGCGCAGCCGTGCCGCGGTCAGGCCCGGGGCATCTTCACGGATGAAACGCAGCGCAGGGGTCTCGCGTCCGGCGGTCCACAGCGCGTGGAAACTGGCAGCAAGGTCCATCAGGTAAAAGGCAATACGGTGTGGTTCATGCGCGCGCGCGGCCGACACCACCAGTCGCGGCCAGCTTGCCAACTGGCGGATCACCGCCATTTCAGCCTGGTCAGTGAGCTGGTCAAGCGCTGCATCGCCAGGCAGTTCTTCACCTGTTTGCCGCAGCACGGAACAGGCCCGGGCATGCGCATATTGGACATAGAAAACCGGATTGTCGCGTGATTGTTCGGTCACCCGCGCATAGTCGAAATCAAGCGTCTGCTCGCTGCGGCGGGTCAGCATGATAAAACGGATCACGTCGGCGCCAACCGCATCGATCACATCCCTGACGGTCACGAAATTGCCGGCGCGCTTGGACATTTTCACCGGCTTGCCATCAGCCATCAGATTGACAAGCTGGCACTGCTGGATATCGAGCTGCCCCTTCTGGCCCGAAAGCGCCTCGACCGCCGCCATCATCCGTTTCACATAACCGCCGTGATCAACACCGAAAATGTTGATCAGCGGACCGCCCGTCCGGTGGAGCTTGTCCATGTGATAGGCCACGTCGGAGGCAAAATAAGTCCAGCTTCCATCGGATTTCTGCAACGGCCTGTCAGTGTCATCGCCAAAGGCCGAGGCGCGGAACAATAACTGCTCACGCGGCTCCCAATCCTCCGGCTCCTTGCCCTTTGGCGGCTCCAGAACGCCGCGATAGACATGCCCGGCTGCCTGCAGCCGCTCAAACGCTGTCTGCACGGCGCCGCTGTCGACAAGCGCACGTTCCGAGGAAAACCTGTCCATGTCGATGTCGAGTGCCTGAAGGTCATCGCGGATACCGGCCATGATGGCATCGATGGTGAAGCTGCGAACCGGGGCAAGCCACTCTGCCTCGTCCTTGTCGAGGAACCTGTCACCGAACTCCGCCGCCAGCGCCGACCCGACATCGATCAGGTAGGCGCCGGGATAGAGGCCCGACGGGATCTCGCCGATCTCCCTGCCCCGCGCCTCGCAATAGCGAAGATAGGCCGACCGGGCCAGAACATCGACCTGTGCGCCGGCATCATTGATGTAATATTCGCGGGTGACCTTCCAGCCGCAGAAATCCAGCAGGCCGGCCATCGCATCGCCAAGAACGGCGCCGCGCGCATGCGCCGCGTGCAGCGGGCCGGTCGGATTGGCCGAAACATACTCGACATTGACCGGCGTCCCCGCGCCACTGTCATTACGGCCATAATCGGTCCCGGCGTCGATGATGGCATCAATTTCCCGCGTCCAAAGCCGCGGTTCGACGCGCAGGTTCAGAAAGCCCGGACCGGCAATCTCAACATCGGTCACGCCGTCAATCGCGCCAAGCGCCGTGGCCAGTATGCCAGCAAGATCGCGCGGTTTCATGCCGACCTGCTTGGCCAGCACCATGGCGGCGTTGCAGGCAAGATCGCCATGCGAGGCGTCGCGCGGCAATTCAAAGACGACTCGGCTGGTATCAATATCCGAAGCCATGGTGCCGGCCGTCTGCAGCGAGACAACAATTGACTCGAATTCAGCCTCGAATAGGGAAAAAATATTCATTCTTATCTCAGGATAGGACCAGGTTCGAAGAGACGCTCATGTTCCAGGATGGCATAGCGGTCGGTCATCGACGCGATGTAGTCGGCGATCACCCGGGCGCGCGCACTTTCCGGCAACGCGTCGATCGCGGTCTCGCCAACCGATTGCCACTCATCCGGCAGGGTATTGGTCTCGGACATAAACAAGTTGAACAACTCTGTCACCACCCGTTTCGCCTTGCTGGTCATGCGGTTGACCTTGTAATGCCGCCACATGTTGGTGAACAGAAACCCGCGGATGGTCTCCAGATCGGCAGCCATGTCGGCACTGAAGGCAATCACCGCATGGCCGGCCTGCCGAATATCATCGGCGCTGGCTGCGGACAGGGTTTCGATATTTCGTGAAGATTGCCCCAGAAGATTCTGAACAAAAACGGAAATCAGACGTCTCACAAGCTCATGCGAAAGCCGTGAAAGTGGCAATCTGCCATGTTTTGCCTCGATGGTGCGCAGAATTCCGTCGACCTGAGGCAGATCGCGGACAGCATCGATATCAAACAGCCCGGCACGAAGCGCGTCATCGAAGTCATGCGACAGATAGGCGATGTCATCGGCCAGGTTGGCGAGCTGCGCTTCCGCCGAGGGATGATGGCCAAGGTCAAGACCGATCTGCGCATCAAGATCGAGAATCGCCGGGCTGATTTTATCAACATCTCCCATCGGTCCGTTATGCTTGACCACCCCTTCCAGCGTCTCCCACGTCAAATTGAGCCCGTCAAACCCGGCATAGCGGTGTTCAAGGCCGGTCACCACCCGCACTGTTTGTTCATTATGGTCGAACCCGCCATGCGTTTGCATCGCGCGGCCAAGCGCGTCCTCGCCGGCATGGCCAAAGGGCGTGTGGCCAAGATCATGCGCCAGCGATACCGCCTCTGCCAGATCATCATTCAACCGCAGCGCCCGTGCCATCGATCTGGCTATCTGCGCCACCTCGATGGAATGAGTCATCCGGGTCCGGAAATAATCGCCCTCATGATAGACGAAGACCTGGGTCTTGTGTTTCAGCTTGCGAAAGGCGCCGGAATGCAGAATGCGATCACGGTCACGCTGAAACGGGGTCCGCGTCGCAAACCCATCCGGCGCGCCGCCGCCCTCGTCGGGTTCAGCGTGAATACGTCCACGGCTTGCCGGCCCGTGACTGGCATAGGGGGCAAGATCCCGCAATTCATATTCGGTGGATGTGTTGTCTGACGACACGGCTGGGCGATCCGGCTATTGGCTGAGAACAGCCGTCAATGTAGGCGCGGCCCGCTGTTTTCTCAATCGGAAAGCGTTCTGACCGGCAGCGCGGCCTTTATTGGCCGGCCGTAACCCGATGGCACCGGTGCGCCTTGATTTGGCCGTCATGTCGCTTCATATTGAAAGTACAAAAGGTGCCCCTCAATTCAACATGGAGATCCCATGGAAACGATGACAGCCAAAGCTGAGGCCCTGTCCGGCTCTTTCGGGCTGAGCGCGGCAGCCGCGCAGCGTATCCAGACGATGCTTTCCGGTGAGCCTGACGGCAGTTTCTTCCGTGTTGCGGTAAATGGCGGCGGCTGTTCAGGCTTTCAGTATGAATTCAGCATCGACACAGCGCGCCAGGATGATGATTTGGTGTTTGTCAGCCATGACGTCGAGGTGGTGATTGACGAGATGTCTCTGGAACTTGTCGACAATGCCGAGCTTGATTATGTGCAGGATCTCATGGGGTCGTATTTTTCTGTCAGCAACCCGAACGCGACGGCGTCCTGTGGGTGCGGCACGTCCTTTTCTGTCTGATCCATGCGGATTGCCAGCTGGAACGTGAATTCGGCCAAGGCGCGCCAGGATCACATTATTGATTACCTGTCGGCCGGCGCCTGCGATGTGCTGCTGATCCAGGAAACCAAGACCCAGGATGTGAATTTTCCGCTCGATCTCTATAGTGATATTGGCTGGAACGTCGCCTTCCACGGCCAGAAAAGCTATAACGGCGTCGCCATCGCCGCCCGCGCCCCGCTGACCGACATAGTCTGCGGCCTGCCCGGTGATGACGGTGATGAGCAGGCCCGTTACATGGAGGCCACGGTCGACGGTGTGCGGGTGGCGACGATCTACCTGCCGAACGGCAACCCGGCCCCGGGGCCAAAATTCGACTACAAGCTGTCGTGGATGGACCGGCTGCGCCATCGCGCCGCGACATTACTGGACAGTGAGATGCCGGTTGTCCTTGGCGGGGATTTCAATGTCATCCCGCAGGATATCGACTGTTACGACCCCGCCGGCTGGGAAGGCGACGCGCTGACCCGTGATGAAAGCCGTGCCGCCTTCTTCCGCATCTGCCATGACGGCTATGTCGACGCTATCCGGGCCTGCCACCCGCAGGATGTCATGTACAGCTATTGGGATTATCAGGCCGGCGCCTGGCAGAAAGATAACGGTGTGCGGATCGACCATCTGCTGCTGTCGCCTGAAGCCGCCGACAGGCTGGTGTCATCGGAGGTCGACAAGGGGCCGCGCGGCCTTGAAAGACCGTCGGACCACACCCCTGTCTGGGTGGAACTAAGCTCTTAGCTGGCCGTCCCTAATTGGCGCGGTGATGATTGACCGGCGTGAAGTCGGAGGCGTCCGGTGAGCGCGGGTCGCTGACAAACAGATCACCGCCGGGATGCATACCGGCCCCCTGCACCGCCGACACAGCCGAACAGCGCATCCGATTCAGAAGACGTGTATTCGCATCGCCAACCGACGGGTGCGTGCCGCCATTCGCGTCAACGGCAGCCTGCCAGGCCGCACGGCGCGAGGTCATCACCGCCTTATCATCAAGCTGCGGGCAGTTCAGCTCATTGCTGTTGAGATCGACAATTACCTGATCACCATCCTCGAGCAGACCAATAGGCCCGCCAACCGCCGCCTCCTGACCGACATGGCCGATCACCAGCCCGACCGACCCACCGGAAAACCGGCCATCGGTCATCAGGCCGACGACAATCCCGCGTTCGCGGCACAGCGCGGTGATCCGCGAAGTGGAATCCAGCATTTCAGGCATGCCCGGACCACCGACAGGGCCTTCGTAGCGGACCACGATCATATCACCATCCTGAAAATGGTCCGGATTTCTATCCAGCATTTCCAGCAGGCTCTGTTCGCCATCGAAAATACGGGCCGTGCCGGCAAAGATGTTGTTTTCAAGCCCGCCCTCAACGCCGGCAAGCTTCAGGACCGCACTGAATTCAGGCGAGAGATTGCCGCCAAGGACACGCAGGCCGCCGGTCGGCTTGTAAGGCTTTGCAACGGAATGGATCACATCACCATCCGGTGCCGGCGGGTCAAGGCGCGCGATCTGCTCGGCAAGCGTCTCACCGGTGCAGGTCAGCACATCGCCATTCAGCAGCCCGGCATCAAGCAGGTCCCTGACGAAAACCTGAACCCCGCCCTTGGCATCAATATCGACCATCGAGAACCTGCCGAACGGACGGGCATCGACGATGACCGGCACGACATTCTTTGACAGGTGATTGAATTCCTCGGCGCTCATCACATCGCGGGAGAAATTCTCATAGCCGGCGGCGCGGGCTATTTCCGGGGCGTGAAGCATCACATTCGTGGACCCGCCAACAGCCATCGCCACGATGATGGCGTTGCGGATCGACTGGCTGGTGACGATGTCGCGCGGCTTGATATCCTTTGCGATCATGTTCTCAAGGCAATCAATCAACTGGTCAGGGAATTCGCTGAGGCGCCGCTCATCCTGCGAGGCGGGCGAGACCATATGCAGAGGCTGCATGCCGACAACGCCGATGAATGTCTGCATCGTGTTGTAGGTGAACATGCCGCCGCAGCTGCCAAAGCCGGGACAGGATTCGAGGGCAATGCGCCGCTTCAGATCATCATCCGGACTGCCGGCAAGCTGGTAGCTGGTGATGATGTCGATCGGCTCGCCGGTGGCGGAATCGGTGCCGGGCCGGATTGACCCGTCTGACATGATGATCGCCGGCCGGTTATGTTCCAGGACCGCGGCAAGCGTGCCGACAGGCGGCTTGTCACAGGCGACTACGGCGATCACGCCTTCAAGGCCGGACGCACTGAGATGTTCGCACAGCGAATCATTGGTCACCTCACGCCCGATCAGCGAATAGCGCATTTCCTTGGTGCCATTGCGAATACCGTCCGAAGTCGCAATGGTGAATTCGGGCTGCACAAGACGCATCGACATCTTGCCCTCATCCTCGCCGATGCGGGCGCGCAGTGCGTCATGAATGCTGTTCACCTTGTCGCCGACCCCAAGATAGCACTGCGAGTCACCCTTGTTGCCGACAACGCCGACAGACGGCTCATGGATCAGATCCACGGAGGTGCCAAGTTCACGCGCCACGCCAAAAGTCTGGCAGTTGCGTCCGGGGTTGGTGTCGATCAGAACGGTCTTCGAGTTTTTCATGTCAGCCCTGGCTGTTTCCAGCTTTCCTGTTGCAATTCTTCAATTAAAGGCCATCAATTTTGGACCGGGCGCCAGTTTAGGCAGTTTGCCCCCATCCCGCAATGTCATCCCACAATGTCATCCCGCAATGTCGTCCGACAGTTTTGTCATGCCAGCCGTGCCAGCGCCGCCTCGAGCGCGCCGCGCCGCGTCACTTCCTCATCGAGCCGGCGGCGGTTTTCGTTGACGACATCCTCCGGTGCCTTGGCGATGAAGCCGGGATTATCAAGCTTGCGGGAAATCTTCGTGATCTCACCATCGACCCCGGCAATCGCCTTTTCCAGACGCGCACGTTCGGCATCGAGATCGAGGATCTCGGCAAGCGGCAACCCGATATCAACCCCATCAATGGTTCCGCGAGCCGTCCCCTTGCCGAAGCTTTCGACAGTTTCGACACTGCCAAGACGCGCCAGCCTTGTCAGCGCGGCATGGTTGGTTTCGACCGATCGTGACTGAAGTTCTGACGCACCACGAAGCTGCAATACCGGCTTCGCTGAAAGTGGCACATTCATCTCAGACCGTATATATCTGATTTCACTGATAACATTGATCAGGTGCCTGATCTCTTCAGGCGCATCGCTTTCGGCAAGACCAACCGCATCGGGCCAGCCTTGTGTGATCATCATGTCACTGCTGGCAAAGATTTTCTCGTTCAACTCCTCGGTCAGATAGGGCATGAACGGATGCAGCAGCCGCAGCGCGCCACGCAGAATGGCGGCGGCGGTGGCCCGGGTTTCGCGCGCCTCATCACCAAGTTGCGGTTTGATCAGCTCGACATACCAGTCACAATAGGAATGCCAGACAAAGCTGTAGATGGCGTCGGAGGCCTCATTGAACCGGTAGTTCTCGATCGCCATTGTCACACGCGCGATGGCCTCGTCATATTCGGCGACGATCCATCTGTTGACAGGCTCATTGACCGAGGCGAGGTCGAAATCGCCATCGCCGCTTGTGCAGCCATTGATCTGCAGGAAACGGCAGGCATTCCAGATCTTGGTCGCGAAATTGCGATAGCTCTCGAGGCGTGTCGTCGACATCTTGATGTCACGTCCCTGCGCGGCCATGGCGGCCAGCGTGAAGCGCAGCGGGTCGGCACCATACTGGTCGATCAGGTCGAGCGGGTCCATGACATTGCCCTTCGACTTCGACATCTTCTGGCCCTTCTCGTCACGGACGAGGGCATGGATGTAGACGTCACGGAACGGCACTTCGCCATCCATGGCGTACATGCTCATCATCATCATCCTGGCAACCCAGAAGAAGATGATGTCAAAGCCGGTGACAAGCACATCACCGGGGTAATAGCGCGCCAGATCATGTTTGACACTGTCGGTCTCATCCGGCCAGCCAAGGGTCGAGAATGGCCACAGACCACTGGAAAACCAGGTGTCCAGAACATCATCGTCACGCCGCAATTCGACTTGCCTGCCATAATGCGCACGCGCCGCAGCCAGAGCAGCCTCGTCACTTTCCTCGACAAAGATATGATCGTCGGGACCATACCAGGCCGGAATGCGATGCCCCCACCAGAGCTGGCGCGAGATACACCATGGCTGGATATTGCGCATCCATTCGAAATAGGTTTTCGACCAGCGTTCGGGGACGAAACGTGTGCGCCCCTCCTCAACCGCCTTTATCGCCGGCTTGGCAAGCTCGGCGGCATTCACATACCACTGGTCCATCAGCCAGGGTTCAATGACGACGCCCGACCGGTCCCCATGCGGGACGCTGTTCAGCACCTTTTCCTCACGCTCAAGCAAGCCTTCGGCATCCAGATCGGCGAGGATCTGGCGGCGCGCCTCATAGCGGTCGAGACCCTGATATTTCTCGGGTATCTCGGGAATTGATTCCATTGCCGCATGCGCCGTCATCAGGTTGATCAGCGGCAAATCATGCCGGCGGCCAACCTCGAAATCGTTGAAGTCATGCGCCGGGGTGATCTTCACCGCGCCGGACCCCTTTTCCGGGTCGGGATATTCATCGGCAATGATCGGGATCGCCCGATTGGACAGTGGCAGGATGGCCATGCGGCCGACAAGATGCTTATAGCGCTCATCATCGGGGTGAACGGCGACAGCGCCATCGCCAAGCATCGTTTCGGGACGCGTTGTGGCGATGGAGATATATTCGTCCTCAGACCCCTCGAGGCGATATTTCAGATGCCACATCGAGCTTTCCTGCTCGCGCTGCTCAACCTCCAGATCGGAAATCGCCGTCAGCAGCTTGGGATCCCAATTGACCAGCCGCTTGTCACGATAGATCAGACCATCACGATGCATCTGCACAAAGATCTTGATCACCGCGCGTGACAGGCCGTCATCAAGGGTGAACCGGTTGCGCTCCCAGTCAGGCGAGGCACCGAGGCGGCGCATCTGGCGCTGGATGGTGCCACCGGATTCGGCCTTCCACTCCCACATCCGCTCAAGGAAGGCGTCGCGGCCCATATCACGGCGGTCGACATTCTGTTCGGCAAGCTGGCGTTCGACGACCATCTGTGTGGCGATGCCGGCATGGTCCTGACCAGGCTGCCAGAGCGTGTCACGGCCGCGCATGCGGTTGTACCTGATCAACAGATCCTGCAGCGTGAAGGTCAGCGCATGCCCCATATGAAGGCTGCCGGTCACGTTCGGCGGCGGCATCATGATGGTATAGGGCGTCGCCGCCGATGATGGATCACAGGCAAAGGCGCCACTGGTCTCCCAGCGTTCGTACCAGCCTTCTTCGATGGCTTTGGGATCGTAGGTCTTGGCGAGTTCGTTATCTGACATGATCGGTTCTGAAAATGATGGACCGCTGTAAAGTGTTCACCGCCCGGCAATTGATCCGGCATGAATCAATTGCATGAAACATGATCAATCCTGATCCTGCGGGCTTTGTTGAGCGGAGGTTTTACGCAAATCGGCGCGCGCGCGCAACGCATCTTGCACCTCTTCAGGCGAATGCCTTGCCAGCCAGGCATCAATCTGCGCACGGACCATGGATCTCAGCTCTGCCTCGGGAATGGTAATGCGGCCCGAGGCATCGATCTTGCCCTGTTGCCTGAGGGATTCAGCAAGCAGCGCGCGGATCGAGGATTCAGCCTCATCAATGGAAAAGGACGGCGCCCTCCGGTCGGTGTCGGCCCGCGCCTCGGCGCGGCTGGGACCGGGGTTGGATACAAGGTCGGGCGCCTCACGCAGGATGGCCGCACGTGGTGGCGGCGCCTCGGTGCCAAGCGCCACCTTATCGGCCTCCTCGGCAAGACGCGTAATTGTATCGGTGGGGTCTATCGCGACACGTGACGGGCTGCGCCATACCACATCGTCAAGTTCGAGGATGCCGCCACCAAGACCGGTTTCCAGACCTGCCAGACTTTCACGATTTGACTCGACAAGCGCGCGGATGGCCGCCATCGCCTCATCTGGCATTACCTCGTCTGGCTGGTCGGATTCCCTATGGTCACTCATACGATCAGGAGCCTTCCTCTGGCTGCATCAACATGAATATTTCAGTCAGGATCTGCCGGCTAGGGACGAGTTGTCTTGATATCCCAGATAATCCCGTCCACCTCAACGGGTCGGGATGGTTCTGGCAGCGTCACAACAACTGTCTGGGCAATCGGGTCAGGTTGCGTCATCGGCATCGCAGGCGCGGTTTCAGGTTCCGGCAATTCGGCTACCGGTACAGGCTGGCCACTGGATGCATCATCAACGGTGCCCTCCGGCCATTCAACCTCAAGCGGAATCCAGCGTTTGAAGCGCGGCTCGATGGGCTGCATCTCGTCAAGCGGCCCATACACGTCATCAAGACCAAGGCTCCTTGCTGTCAAAGTGCCGCTGGCAACACGAAGACGGAAGCTTGCCATCAGCACCGCATGGTCGGCATCGACCCGCCGCATTTCAGCGTCATTGACGTCCTGCTCGGCATCAAGAAGATCAAGGGTCGTTTTCTGGCCGAACTGGAATTCGTTGTTGATCCCCTCAGCGACAAGACGAAGCGCCTTCAATTCGACATTCACCGCCTCAAGCTGCGCACGCGCCGTTTCCAGATTGCGAAAGGCATTGCGAACATCAAGGCTGGCTTGGCGCAGCGTATCATCGCGCCTGAGCCTTGCGGCCTCGAGACTGGCCGCCAGACCACGCGATTTCGCACGGATTGACAGGGTTGGCATCAACGGTGTGGACAGTTCCAGCTTTGCGGTGAGCTCTGTCTTGTCACTGGCGGTCCCCTCGGCCATGGATTCGGTGGCCTTCAGCGAAAAGGCCAGGTTCGGCCTGACACTTGCCAGCAGAGCGTTGAATTGCTGCATGGCAATATCGACAGACAGCCGCGCCACGGCAACGGACGGGTTGTTCTGGCGCGCGGATTCATCAGCCTCCAGAAGCGTTGGCAACAGATATCCGGGGTCGATATCGCCGCTGACCTCGCCAGCTTCCATACCGGTCAGCGACAGGAACCCGTCCTCGGCATTGCGCATCGCCGTCAAGGCGGCAATCAGCGTCGTGCGGGCGCGGGACAATCTGGATTCTGCCTGCGCAAGCGCTGTCTGGGTTGACGCGCCGGCCTCAAGCCTTACGCGCGCCGCCGTGACATGTTCCTCGAGCCGGCTGACATTCGCCTTGTTAAGCTCAACCTCCTTGCGCGCCTTTACCACCGCAAGATAGGTGTCGATGGTGTCGATCAACACCTGCTGTTCGGTGACGCGATATTTCGCCTCGGCCATATCGGTCT
>CENJ01061963.1_pt1 | contig 13488 bp, 9 predicted proteins | sample 356161 | NCBI WGS metagenome assembly CENJ01 (sample SAMEA2619531, study PRJEB7988) | marine metagenome | biome: marine biome (ENVO:00000447); feature: surface water layer (ENVO:00002042); material: "saline water (ENVO:00002010), including plankton (ENVO:xxxxxxxx)" | depth 5 m
GATTCTGCCTTACCCCATTGACTATTTTGGCATGCATCCTCTAACTCACCAATAAAAGCTGTCCTTACTACTCCTTTTTTTAAGGATTGATCTAAAATAGATTGATCACTCTCTCTTATATCAAATTGGAATAAGTATTCAAGAACAAAAGAAAGTAGTTTAATTGAAGGGTTCAGCCTATCGTCGCTTATAAAGTTTTTTATTGCATTAACAATGCATACAGGGTGTATTGAAGAATGATTGCTATCTACCGATACACTAAAAAATAATAGATCATGAAGAGTTGAAACTAAATTCTCTTCCACTAAATTTGTTTTTAAATATTCTAGACATCCCTGTTTATCTTTTGATAACAATCTAGACCGAAAACTATTCTCAGCCGCATCAATCATTTAGTTTTTTTCGGAAGAAGGAAGATATAAAAATAATTGTACTGAAACACCCATTCCTCTTGAAAATTGAGTTGGCCAATGAGGTTTTTCTAGATCTTTATGTGGATAATCATCACTTGAGGACCAACCTGCTTTAAGATCATGAAAATATCCGGTTTCAAACCCCCATTTTTCTCCAAATCTTCTTCCGAAAAGGAACCCTAATCTAGTGCTTACTTTCGAACCACGAATACTAGGATTATCATAGGTTCCATCTGGGATTATCATCAATCGAAAGGCTCTCCATCTAGTCCTAATAGGTGGTTTTAAAAAACTTAATTTTTCTTTCTTATGCACCTTAAACATGTAATAAGTTAGATCAAGGCTAGAATTTGGGGATATACTATAAGCAAGATTTAGCATATCCCATCTACGATCTTTTTTCATTAATAATCTATTTATATCTATTCCTGTGCCGGAAATTGGTATACCAAGTTTAAAACCAACATCGGTATAATTATTCAATGAGTGACGCCACCATATAGTAGGAATTATATTTTCAACTGAAAAAGAAAAGCCCATTTTGGTTTCACCTTCTTTTGGTACTTCCGGCATAACTGGAGGATGAGATGTACATGCACCAAAAAACAAAATAAGATAAAAAAATAAATAAATGTATCTAATCTTAATCATGATATTTATAGTAATAATAAATAACTATTTTAAGTAGATCATCTTTCTACTGATTAGAGCTGGTGGCAGATGATCTACTTCTGCCTGCAAAGAAATAAAGTAAATACCAGATGAAAGATGTTCAGCATCCCATAAAAAATTATACGTCCCAGAATTATAAAATTCTTCTTCAAGGATCCTCTCCTGTACTCTACCTTTAGCATCAGTAATGTATAATGATAATTTTGCATTTTCAAGTAGGTCAAAAGTGATTTTTGTCTGACCGTTAAACGGGTTAGGATAGTTTTGATACAGTACAAAGAGTTGTGGTACTAATTGAGAATCATAATTATTTTGACTTATTACATTGGTTGATCCAAGGGTATTCACATTAGCCAGAGCCCATGGACCACTGTCGTTTAACCTAGCTATAGACTTTGAAATAGTATCCAGAATAATGAATTCATGGGTAATGGTTAAAGAGTCATTTAGACTTTGTAATTCAACAATTAATAAAGAGTCAAATTGAGTCTCAAAACTCAAAAGAGAATCAATATATTGTGTGTTAAAACTATACCCCGGATCAATATTCCAAAAAATTTCGTCCCGGACTTTTATAAAATATTTTTCATTCAATCCTGGTCGCCCGGCTAGCTCTACCTCTAATCTCCTAAGGTTCGCATTCCATATTATTTCATTAAACCAAAGAGATGATGCATCCCTTTTTATTTTAATAAAGTTCTGGTCTTCATATGTTCGCGGTATTATATCTCCTTCTAAAGTGTATAATATTGATCTATTCTTTAAAACAGGTAAAGTTTGGACAATCGAATCGTCAACCATCAAACTAACATAATTCCAGTCTGTTGGTATGTTAACTACAAAATTATAAACATCACTTACAATAAATTTTTCTAAATTGACATACTCATCTCCGGATAGGATATACCATTCTTTTGATTTTTTCTTATCTTCATGAAATACACTAAGCATTATTTTTGAGGAATCTGGAAAATTATTTACAGATGAAACAATTCGAAAAGGATCCAATGTATTAAGCATCTCTATTGAACTTGGATACGTATTGTACAACATCCTCCAATTGCTCCTAATATTAACAATAGCATTATAAATTTGTTCATCCCACATTTCAGGAGTCAAAAAAAAATGATTCCTGTATAAACTTTCATAATCCATTATGTCAGCATGAAAATTTGAATTTGAGATAATATCATTTGTTTTATCTATTGTTTCTGAAAGCGCATTAAGAATTGAAGAAGGAAACTTTTCTATCCAATTATAATCTTTAATTTTATCGATAGGCAAAACTTCAAGTAACTGACTATAGTTATCTCCAATTTGGATAGGTAGTAATCTATCCTTTATATGCTTCACCAAAAGGTTAGAAACAGATTGAAGATTGTTATTAAACAAAAATTGATCTTGAATTAAATCGCATGAACCAAATGGAAGATTTTCTGAATCAACCGAAAAGAATTTATCGTGGATATCTTGGATTACTATTTTATAAAAATACCTCTCTCCAGGATAACAATTCGTTTCAAGAAAAAAAAGTGTTTCTGGTGGCAAGACTGCTATTTCTTTAAATTCTTTATCACCGAATTTTTGTGAATAGATAATAGTCTTTTTTCCTTTTATAGAGTCTGGAATAGACCAACATAATAATATTGACCCTTCCCCGTTATAAACTGAAAAATCTATAGATATAGCAATTTCATTACTATTCTCAGCATAAGCCAAGCAAGATAGCCAGAAAACTATACAGCATACTTTTTTTACATTATTTATAACATTTATCATAAAGATGACAATTGGGCGAGACGTAATTTGTATGTTTATTTAAATGGAGACAAGGATATTCCCACTAAAAAATTTATTTTAAATATGTTATCTTTTTATATCTATATTGATTTTTATCATTTATCAATCTAACTAAATATATTCCACTTGAAAGATTGTTGGGTTCCCATGAAATAGTTTGTGTTGAGTTGAAAATTTTACCTTTGAAAATATTTTGCACAAACTGGCCGCTAAATGAAATTATCGAAACATTTGTAATTAATTCCTCAACACTAGTGATTTCTATATTAATTGCTGGATTAAAAGGGTTGGGATATGTTCTTAAAACATTATAACTAACGGGATAAGCTTGAGAATCACTAATGCTTGAGGTAGACCAATAATTTAAAGCTTCTGTAGCGTCTACAATACCATATCCATATATATTGTTTGGACTATCAGCTATGGAAGCTGTCATTAAAATAGCCTCTCTCAACTGCATGGGTGATAAATCAGGTCTTGCTTGTTTAATTAGAGCTATTGCTCCTGCAGTAAGTGGGGTAGAGGAAGAAGTTCCACTCGCTGTTACATAATCTGTTGTATTATTTGAACTCACATGCCAAACACTTACACCCATTGCACAAACTTCAGGTTTAATTCTTCCATCAAAAGTTGGACCGCGAGAACTAAAACTAGCAATTTCGCCAATATTATTTACTGCCCCTACAGATATAACCGAATCAGCATCTGCTGGTGCTGCTATATAATACCAATCAATATTAGCCCAATTTCCCGCACCAGTAACACAGACTAAACCTAATGAAACTGCAATATCAATTGCTATAGTTGTAACAGCGGTATTGCCATCCATATCTTCATATTCATACCAATCAAAATAACCCAATGAAATAGAAACAATATCTGCACCATTTAGTTCTCCCCATTCAAGACCTGCAACTAAATCATCCTCCTCTTGCTGAATCTCTTGAGAGACATCTTCTGTTTTTGCAAGTAAAAACTCTGCATCAAACGCTGTACCTAAAAGTTCACCTGGCATATTTGCAGCAATCAGAGATAGAATTTTCGTTCCATGCGAATCTTGGTTACTATTTTGTTCGTCCTCATTTTGGTTTGCTGTTTCTGAATCATCATTTATTACGTCCCATTGATCGATAATATTAATATTCTGGAAAGCATTATGCGATAAGTCATACCCAGTATCTATTACGAGGATTCTTACCCCTTGTCCAGTATACCCTTGATTATGCAACTCATGGACATTTATCTGTTGAATCTGAGTTTGTGCGTTCCCATAATCAAAATCTCTCGAACTAGGATGGATATCTTCCCCTACTTCAAAATGTTTTTTTTTATACCCTTTTACTGGTTCAATTTTTTTTACAAAAGAAAACAAGGCAATTGAATCTAAATCGTCTTCAGAACAAATGACCGATATTGCATTCAACCACCGACTTTGATTCTCGACTGTTAAACCTAGGGATCGAATAGCATCAATATAATCAGGGTCTATTTTTAAATCATACCAATTATAATCAATTCTTGACCCATGTTTTAATCTTCTTTGATGGGCTTCCTGTGTCGCATTTATTTTTTCTGATCCAGCCTTATCCTTAAAATAAATCCAAACTCTATATTCATTACCTCTTTTACCAAGTTCAAGAACTTTTAAATCAATTTTTTGAGAAAAACTAAATGAAATTAACAAGGCATGTAAAATTAAACTTTTCATTTATAAACCTAATATAACATTAGAAAGTCGTAATAGATCCATAACATCTAACATTCCATTGCTATCAAAATCACAGAAAAATAATTGAGCTTGGCTTGGCGTAGCACCAAACAGTAATAAATCTGCTAACCCCAAAATATCAAAAATATCCACTCCTGAATCTGAATTAAAATCACCCATTAATCCAGAAGGATACCCTAAAATTTGAAAATTATCCAAAGAAAAACCATCGCCTTCAACAAAGTTATCCGAAGTCTGAATGAACCGGAACCCTGTAATTTGTAATCCATCTAAATGATCCAAATAAATAGTTTCTTCTACCCAGTCTTCTTGAAGACCATCATAACCGTGTTCACCAAAGGCTTGAGCAGGTTGCCCAGAACCAGTTTCTGTATATTGACCTGATAAGCTAACCCAACCTGAATCAGTGATCAGTGCCTGAAATCGAACAAAATCATAGCTTGCCTCAATATCCCATTTCGCATTGAATTTTATAATTGGGTTAGATACAAATTGAAAATCCACCTCCCTTATGTATTCAGCAAAAGTTTCCTGACCATCTTGATAATCACCATCAGGACTATCTGATAATGCATGAAGGCCATCAAACACATCACTAGAAAGTCCCCAATCACCATTTACATCCCAATCATCTAAACCATTTTCAAAATTATCAATAGATATTATTTGTGGTTCACCAATAAAGAACTCAATAGTGTCATTTCTTGCGAAACTATTTCCGCTATTTAAATTTATTATCATACCCGATGAAGTACCTGGAGTTGCATTTTCAGATACAAAAAACGTTAATGCGACATCATCTGATTCTCTAGCATCTATTTCACTCATAATAAAAGGTTCATTATCAAAATAAATCCAATTGTTGAGCGGTGTAAAACTTATTTCAATATCACCACCAGAGTTAGTAAGACCTCTATTCTGTATAAGAATTTCAATATTAGCCTCAGTACCTGGTAGAAGAAATTCTTCAGAGATTTCATACGAATGAACGATAATATCAGATCCAGCCACAAAAGAGAATATTTTATTTGGATGAAATTGGTCGATACATAATTGCTCAACTTCATCTTCAGAAGGCCAAAAACCTTGTGAATAAGACCCAACTTCTGGCACATATGATATTAGGCCTTGTTCTCCATAAGTCCAATCAACAGCATCACCATTAACAGTATAACCAATTGCATCTAGCCCAGTACCAACAAAAAAACCATTGTGCTTAGCCATTTCATGACCAATTTCACTGTGGGTAGTGAGATCAGGTTCATTTGGATAAGAACCATCTCCAAAAGCATGAATATATACATTCCAAAATGAATGATAATGCAGAACGTTTTTAAATTCATGATCTAGAATAAAGTTACGAATAGCTTGTGTCTCGGGTTCAGAAAACGCAGATTCACCTCTATAAATATCTGAGCAGGGATCTGGAGATGAACCTGTATTATTAGCTCCCCATCCGAAACCAAAATTCCTATTTAAATCAACACCTCTAGTTGTCCCATTACCGCAATTTGTATTTCTACGGTTTTTCCTATGCATCCCTCCACCAAATGGTTCAATTTGTTCGTTAAAAACGTACCCATCAGGGTTAACCACTGGTACAAACCACATTTCCCTATTATTTACCAAATAAGTGAACTCTTCATCAGAATTATAGCCTTCTGCAAGTTTCTGAGCGAAATAAAAAAGATTCATCATACTCAATGGTTCTCGAGCATGAATTAATGAAGTATATAGGACTTCAGGCTCGTCCTCATCCACATTGGGGTTATCTGAGATTTTAAATGCCCAAATATCACGGCCCTCAACAGATTGGCCTATTACTAATCTTTCAGAAATAATATTTGAATATAAATTTAATAATTCATCAAACCGATTATTTAACTCATCCCAGGTATAATTACCTTGCATAGATCCCAATGGAAAATTTCTAGAAATTGCAGGCCTACTCCTTTCCTTATAAAAAGAAGTAAGGTCAGAGACTAAAATATCTAGTATTAGTCCTTTTGATAGCAAATAAGTTGTTTGGTTTTTAGTACAGGTAAGATCAATATACACACCCCTTTTCCCTCCAATATGATCTAAGGGAATCCCTTGGCTAGCCACAATCGAAATATTTGAAGGAGATGGATCGTACAACCTTATGGATTGGTAAATGTCCTTACCAAAAATTAATGAAGTAAAAACCCATAACTTCACCAAGAAAAAAAAACTTCTAAACATAGGGACTAATAAACTGTAGATTTAATCCAGTCGGTTGTTACTGACTTTGGCCTAGTTATAGGTATACCTAAAGCACGCTCCCATACCATTTGCGATATCATACCCATAGATCGTGAAATACTGAAAAGGACCGTGTAAAAATTGAATTCTTTTAATCCATAATGGTACAATAAAGAACCTGATGCTGCATCTACATTTGGCCAGGGATTTTTAGCTTTACCATGCTCTTGTAACACGTCTGGTACAACTTTAAACAATAAATCAACAATACCAAAAACATCATCGTTTTTAATATGATCTTGACCAAATTTTACAAAGGCAGAAAACCTCGGATCGGGACATCGTAATACAGCATGGCCATACCCCGGAATCACCTGTCCATTATTTAACCTATTCCAGCAATATTCTTTCAACTGCTCTGAATTTGGAAGACCATTAAATTCATCGCGAACACCTAAAACAAACTTTAGACATTCTTGGTTTGCGAGTCCATGTAGTGGACCCGCCAATCCATTTAATCCAGCAGAGACAGCGTAATATGGATCGGATAATGCTGATGCAACCGTATGAGAAGCAAATGCACTTACATTCCCTCCTTCATGATCACAGTGTAGCATAAAGTATAACTGCATTAACTTATGAAGATCACCAGACTCATCTGGAAGACCTACCATATGTACAAAATTCCCAGACCAATCCTTATTTGGATCTGCATCAATCCTATCTCCTTTGTTAAAACGCATACGATATATTCCAGCACCCAGAGACGGTAATTTTGCAAGTAGCCTAATTCCATCATCCAAAACTGCTTCCCAATATTCTGTTTTTGGCATTCCTTTTGAATATTTTTCATAAAACATACTTTCACCTTGCATAGCCAATATACCAGTATTAAACATTGTCATTGGGTGAGCATCCTCTGGCATCTCCTTAAGAATATTCCAGACATAACTAGGAACTGAAAGATGCTTTGAAAACTCTTCCTGAAGTTCTTGAAGCTCTACCTTACTTGGGAGCTTACCTGTTAATAATAAGTAGAAAACTTCTTCCGGCAAAACATGGGTCATTTCTAAAAGTGGAATTCCTCTTATAATCAAACCTTTATCCGCTGAGACAGAAGAAGTGTCACAGACAAATGCTTTAATACCTCGTAACCCTGAATAAGCTTGGGCTACTGTTACTTCGCTAATTTTATGTTCACCCTTTTCGGATATCAATTTTTTTATATCATTTTGGAGAACTGGTATTTGATTCTTTAATTCATTTTTCAGCGAATTCATATGCTTTGCCTTTGCCTAGTAATTATGTTTATAATAAGACTTAATTTAATATTTTATTGAAACCCTAAACATGATAATGTTTGAGAGTATGCCTAATGTTTGAAATGAATAAAATGAATCATTTAACAAATATTAAAAAAAATTATTTTTACCTAAAATAGAGTCCGAGCTTCTTCTAAATCCTCAATGAAATCAATCTCCATACAAGGGAATTCAGATACATCAACATAGTGAATATCTTTTTTTTCTAGGATAGGATGAATAGCTGCTTCGAAATAATCATTCAACCCACCAGATTCAATAAGATCGCCTAATGACTTGGAAAAATACTTACAAAAATCTTTTGATAGTTTTGCTACTCCAATAAACTCACCAAGGCATTGAGTTTCTATTAATTCTTTACCAATAGCAACAATCCTATCAGCACCGCCATCAATGACTTTTACTTCCTCTCTACCACAAGACTTAATATCAACAGCAAGGGCTGTTTCATGCTTAGAATTTATTAATTTCCTTAAAAGTCCTTTGGGATATACAACATCGGCATTCATTAATATAAGATCATCATTTAAAAACTCTTTCCCCGCATGCAAAGAAAATGCCGTATTCGTTTCGAAATAATGATGATTAACGATAAAATTATAATTAAAAGATGAAAAGTTATCCCTAAGATATTCTATAAGTATTTCTCTATGATAGCCTACAATAATCGAAATTTCAGTTATGCCCAAACTTTTTATTGCTTCCATTTGATAGTCAATTATGGGCTTATTACCAACTTTTAACAAACATTTGGGTGTGTTGTAAGTATGTGGATAAAGACGCCTCGAAACGCCAGCTGCTAAAATAAAAGCTTTCATGTAATACTTTTAATTTACTTTATTATTAACTTTTTAACAGCAAGTTCTATATCTTGTTTAGAGATTTTTTTCAAACAAAAAACTTCTTTATTAGAAATATCACATAAGTCCCTTTTACATGGATAACAATGTTCGAAAATTCTAACTTTCTTACCTATTGGTCCGGTTACGCTAATAGACCCAACTCCAAAAAAAGAAATAGTGGGTACTCCCAAAGCTGCAGAAATATGTCCTAAACCACTATCGGCTGCTAATGCATACTTACAAAGTGAGATCAGTATAATAGACTGCCGAAGTGTGTATTTACCACAAATTGATTTTATTGATAATTTTTGGCATGAATCTATAAGTTGGTTCCCCTTTTGTATATCATTTCTAGATCCAAAAACAAGATAATCACTTTGTGAATTCTCTATCCATTTAATTATTGTAGATTTTGATATTGTTCTCTTGCTTGAAACACTGAATGGGAACAACCCTATCGGTTTATCCATTCCCATTTTTTTTATTTCTTTCAACCCCCATTTTTGTTCACTTGGAGAGATATATAAATATGGTTTTATGGTTAGTTTTTCAAATTCATTTAATAAAGCCAAATATTTCTTTGATCTATGAATTGTCAACTTTGATTTATTTCTAGAGTCTGAAAGAAGAAATGATCTCATTTGAGATTTGTATCCTATGGTTTTTGAGGATCCTGAAATCCGTAAAACTAAGGCACTACGAAAAGAATCTGTGAGTGTAAAAAAATAATCTAATTTAATCTTTCTAAGCTTAAAGCCGCATTTTATCGTACCTATGAAACTATCTAATGACGCTTTTTGAACAGATATTATATTATCTATATCAGGATGGTTCCAATAAATATCTGAGACCCATTCCTTACAAAATATATACAATGTCGCATTTGGATAACGTGTCTTTAATGCTTTAATAAAAGGTAATGCTAAAACAGAATCTCCAATCCAATTAGGACTATAAACGGCTATCTTCATTTATAATCTTTTAATCCCTTAATAAGGCGACGCGATGCTCCACCATCATTTTTATAAAGATAATACTGAGAAGCCTTTTCTCGAAAGGTAGTCATTTCTTCCAAATTATCTAATGCGTAATATATTCTACTGAATAAATTTTCTGGATTAGAAATTTTATACACAAAGTCAACATCTTCCCATCTTTTCAGATCTAGTCTCTTCCAAAATCTATAGGGAAAAATGCGATGCTTTAGCCTAAGAGTATAACATTCAGCTTGAATAATTGGTCTATTTAGTGGTAGATATTCAAACATGGTAGATGAAATATCAGATACTAATAAATCTGCAATTCTATAAAAAGGAATTATGTCAAACTGTTCATTCGGTACTAAATATATATTTTGATTTTCTTTTGCCATTTTGGTAAAAAGGATGCTTTGATACTCATATCGTTTTTGCTCCCAACTAAATCCATGTAGTTTTATAATTATATTATAATATTGGCTTATTAGAGGTAATTGAGTGCTTATTTTTTCAACTGAAGATGGATAAAAACTTGGAGCATATAGTACTGTTTTTTTACTATTGTCTAATTGGAGATTTTTTTTAACAGAATAAATTTCTTTATCTGGTATTGTAAACAACCTATCAAGCTTGGTATACCCTGTTAACAATAAGTTCTGATGCCCATCATTTTTTAGCTCATCAAAACGAGCTGCAGATTCAACTACTCTTATATTAATTCTACTGTTTGTATCTTTGTAATACGATTGTTTTAATCCAATTCCATGATAAACCATGATGGCTATTGTTTTATCATTAACAATGTTATTTAATTCCCCAACATTACCAACAATAATAATATCGAAAGCCTCATTGTAAATTTTTTCAACTCTTTTTACCTCGGAATCTGCAGTGATAAATTGAATAGATAAATTATTACACTCCTTGATTAAAATGCTTTGCTGAAGAGTTAAATTGCGTTTGGGCATGGAAACATATATTTCAAAGTCTTCAGAAAGTATCATTTCATCAATTATTGGGCGAAAATTAGGCCAATAATAAAGATGATGGGTCTCGAATAATATTTTTCTCAAAATAGAGGAATTAATTTTTTATGAGGGAAAGAATGATCTTTTTTGCTCGTAGTGCAGCTAGTCCATCAAGCTTAAACAACATTTTTTTTTGAAATTCTTTTACTTTATCTAGCTTACTAATAAATTGATTAAATGCTGAATCAAGACTTGAGGGGATATCACTTGGTTTATGTGCTTCAAAACAAAAACTAGAAATGTCTTTTTCCATTTCTTGATTTAATCGTTTTTTATATAATCTATTTTTAAATAATCGATGAGATAATTTTAATTTAAAAAAACGGTTTACAACGACAGGCTTACCACATGCAAGCATTTCATAAATCGTACTACTTGCCTCTGTTAGCAATACATCTGCAACTTCGTAAAATGGAGTAATATTGTACTCTTCAGGCGAGATGAGACGAATATGATCATATTTTCTAATTAAACTATTAAAAATTCTATTTTTCCCCTTATGATTAATTTCTGCGAATTTATTTAAAAAAGTAGTCCAAAGATGAGGTTTAATTAAGACATTGTACCCTTTGGTATATTCTCCTAGTTTCATTCCTATCGGTTCAACAGAACTAGGATAAAAGGTTGGAGCAAAGAGTATAGTTTTCTTACTGGGATCTAAGTTATACTTTTGTTTTATATTATTGATATCAATCTTATTTTTTTGAAAAATAGGATCCAACTTTATGAAACCCGTAAGCTCAAGCCTAGTATCAATTCCGTTTTGTTGTAATTGGTTCACTCGATATTCTCCTTCAACAAACCGCAGATCAAGCCTTTGATGATTATCTAGCCAATATGAAGGTTTTATTCCTATACCGTGATAAATCATCCCAACAATAGTTTTCCTGGTAACATATTTATCAATATCATATCTAGACCAACCACAAATAAAAAAATTTAAATCTAATTCTTTAATTTTTTCTTGACGAATTTTTTCCGTTTCAGCCTCTATAAATACACCAGGTTTTTTTCTTAATATGGATGAACAAAGTTCATATTCTTGGTTTGGTATTTCATTAGATGTAGAATGAAAAATTTCAAACCTTTTATCTATTCCTAACAAGTCAATAAGTGGCTCAAATTGAGGTAGATGATATAAATGGTAACTATCAAATAATATTTTAATTTTATCAGACACTATGAGGTTCCTGGTTTTAGGTCATTATATAATTGATAATAAAGCCCATTATTCTTTATCAGGTTTATATGATTCCCACGTTCAACTATCTTTCCATCTTCCAACACAATAATTAAATCTGATTGCTGAATAGTAGATAACCTATGAGCAATAACAACTGTTGTTCTTTCACGCATTAAATTATCTATAGCCATTTGAACTTCTCTTTCTGAATTAGTATCAAGTGAGGAGGTGGCTTCATCTAAAATTAATATCGGAGGATTTCTAAGAATAGCTCTTGCAATTGCTATGCGCTGTCTTTGTCCTCCTGAAAGTTTCAATCCTTTTTCTCCAATAATAGTTTGGAATCCATTCGGCTGATCGTTAATAAAATTATACGCATTTGCTGCTTTTGAAGCTTCCACTAATTCATCTTTCGAATAATTAATTTTACCATAAGCAATATTAAATTCAATAGTCTCATCAAAAAGAATAGTCTCCTGAGTCACTATTCCTAAGTTTTTTCTTAATGTTTTTATACTTAAATCTCTAAAATCATTTCCATCTAGTAAAATTGATCCCGATTTCACGTCATAAAATCTAGAAATTAAATCTGCGATGGTTGATTTACCTGCTCCGCTAGGTCCAACTATTGCAACCATTTTTCCTTTTTCAATATTAAATGATACATCTTTTAAAACTGAATCATTATTTTCATAGAAAAATCCTACGTTTTTAAATTCGATAGATTTTCTAAATGTATCTATTTTAATAGGGTCTTTGACCTCTGACACCTCTGCCTTCGTATCTAAAACTTTGAAAACTCTCTCTGCTGAAGCAATCCCCATTTGAAGTTGTATACTTACATTGCTTAGGAGTCGTATTGGGCCTAAAACACTAAACATTATTAAAATAAATCTAATAAAGTCTTCTGAGCTCATTGTTTTAAAGACTAAAACATCTAATCCACCAATCCATAGTAAAAGGACTCCAATAATTGCACCAATGGTTTCCGTAATTGGAGATGCTGTCAGCTTTAGTCTTGCTCTTCGGGTAATTAAAGAATAGTATTTATTTTGTTCTTTTTTGAATCTCATTGATTCATAATCTTCATTTCCAAATGCTTTTACAACCCGAATGGAATTCAATATTTCTGTTATTCTAACCATAATTCCTGCAATCTGTTCTGCAGTTCTTTTTGACTTTCTACGAATACTTCTTCCAATTAATAGAACGATAAAAGAGGTTATTGGTATAATAAATAAAGCTATAGTAGCTAATTTTATATTGATTATAAAAAGAATGGATATAAACGTAATTATA
>CENJ01053784.1_pt1 | contig 13485 bp, 15 predicted proteins | sample 356161 | NCBI WGS metagenome assembly CENJ01 (sample SAMEA2619531, study PRJEB7988) | marine metagenome | biome: marine biome (ENVO:00000447); feature: surface water layer (ENVO:00002042); material: "saline water (ENVO:00002010), including plankton (ENVO:xxxxxxxx)" | depth 5 m
CCTGACGATCACAGGCTCGACCCTTCGGGCGCGCACGCCGGAAGAAAAACGGCAGGTGCGCGACGGTATGGAAAACCAGTTCTGGCACATGATCGCCGAGGATAAGATCAATCCGGTTGTCTATAAGGTCTTCCCGATGGAAGAGATCGAAGCGGCACATGAACTGATGAAATCATCTGAACATATCGGGAAAATCGTGGTGAAGACGACTTAGTCTGCGCTTTGCTTGCGTGTTTTCTTTGCATTCGGCGCGAATAATCACTATAATGATCGCAACGACAATTTCCCTATAGGAAAACCCCGTCGCCCGGCCAGTGTGCCGGGCGTACGTGTTTTAAGGAGTATTCACATGGCCAATATCCTGATGCCGAAAGCGACGGCTGTATGGCTCATTGATAACACGACGCTCACTTTCAAGCAGATTGGTGACTTTTGCGAGCTGCACCACCTTGAAGTTCAGGGCATTGCAGACGGCGATGTTGCGCAGTCGATGCGCGGTGTTGACCCTGTGGCGCGCGGCGAGCTGACCCGCGAAGAAATCCGCAAGGGTGAGGCTGACTCTAACTACAGCCTGAAAACGATCGAGCATAAAGTCGACAAGATCGTAACCCAGCAAAAGCGCAAAGGCGCCCGCTACACGCCGATCTCTCGTCGTGGTGATCGCCCGAACGCGATTGCGTGGTTCCTCTACCACCACAAGGAAGTGTCCGACGCGCAGATTTCTAAAATCATCGGCACGACCAAAGCGACAATCAACGCTGTTCGCGACCGTACTCACTGGGACTCAGCGAACATCAAGCCGGTTGACCCTGTAACGCTTGGCCTTTGCACGCAGATCGAGCTCGACGAGCTGATCTCCAAGGCATCCGAGAAGCGTCGTAAGATGGACGAAGAAGCTGGTATCACGAACGATCAGGGCCTTGCTCCGATCGAGAATGAAGCGCCTGAGGAAGAAGACACAGAGCGTACGTCTGGCGAAGGCCTGACGGCTGAGAACCTCTTCAATCTGAAATAATCTGACCGAGCGCGGGTTCGCTGCGAACGGTTTTTCGGACAAGACAATCAAACAGGCGGCTCTATAATGGGCCGCCTGTTTTGCATTTAGGGTTTCTGCTCATGTGGATGGCGCCGATAGCTGGAGTTTTGCGTTTGCGCCGCTTTGTGCAGGCCTACCGGCATGTGCTTTCCGGATTTTACACCGTTGTCTTTATCCTCATGGTGGCCATCTGGGCGGGGTTTGATCTCTGGCTAAATGATGGGGATATGCGCGAATTGACGGGCGTCGCGATGTTTTACCCGCTTCTCTATGTGGGTTGGACCGTTTTACGTGATGTGGTGACCCATCTCTGGAACGGGCTGGTCTGGTGTGTGCAGCGCCTCGACGCGATGGTGCGTAAACGTCCCTGACCAAAACGTCATGCTGCCTCTGGCCGCATGCGACGGGCGGCCTAATTCATCGGCATGACAGAACTCTTCACTGATACCCACACCGTTTCGTTTCGCCCCACCCGCAATGCAGGGCTTGAGCAGCTTGAGCATTTTGCGCCGCGCATGGGCCGCCATTATGCGCAAAACCGAAATGCCGATCTTGGCCCCGGTGAACGCACGAACGTCTCTGCCTTGTCGCCATGGATCAGAATGCGGCTCGTGCTCGAAGAAGAGGTCGCGCGGAACGCATTAGACGGGTTCTCTTATGCCTCAGCTGAAAAGTTTCATCAGGAGATTTGCTGGCGGTCCTATTTTAACGGGTGGATGGAGCACAGGCCATCCGTCTGGCAGGCGTATCTCGAGCGGCGGGATGAACACCTCTCCGCTTTGGCGGGCAATGCTGGTCTGCGCAAAGCCTATGACGAAGCCGTCAGCGGGCGAACCGGGATTGCCGGCTTCGATAACTGGGCGCGCGAACTGGTGGAGACGGGTTATCTGCATAACCATGCCCGCATGTGGTTCGCCTCCATCTGGATATTCACCCTGAAACTTCCATGGGAGCTCGGCGCGGATTTCTTCCTGAAACATCTGATGGATGGCGACCCGGCATCCAACACACTGTCCTGGCGCTGGGTTGGCGGGCTGCATACGCGCGGCAAGACCTATCTGGCCCGTAAGGATAATATTGAAAAGTACACCGATGGACGGTTTTCGCCTTCTGGCCTCGCGCAGGACGCGCCGCCGCTTGAAGGATTTGAAAATCCGTCTCCGCGCTGGCCGGACCTGCCGACAGACAAAGCTGAAGGCCGAACCGGCCTCCTGGTGACCGAAGAGGATATGCATCTCGCCTCGCTGGCCTCTGGTATTGAAGACCTTGTCGCGGTCGCCGGTTGCGTCTTCCCGGATGCGCGGTCTACATCTGGTGCGGGGGAGCAGGCAAAGCGATTTGCGCAAGGCGCACTGGACGATGTTTTACGCCGGGCCACGGAGCGCATGGCGTTACCGGCACGAAAGCTGAGTGCGGACGATTTTATTCCATCGACTGTCGAATGGGCGCGTGAGGCAAAATTGGAAACCGTCGCGACGGGTTATGCACCGGTTGGCTGGGTGCGGCCCAAGCTGAATGCGCTGAAAGATGCGCTTTGCGAGCACAATATCCAGCTTGTAGAGATTGTGCGTGATTGGGACCGCTTGTTCTGGCCGCACGCCACGAAAGGCTTCTTCCCGCTCAAGAAGCAGATTCCGGAGGTCTATGCGGAGCTGGGCATGCCGGTCTGATCTTGGAGCTCATGTCAGAGCCACCCATTTCTCTCTCATGAGTGACACAGATATCAAACGAGAGCCGCGTGGCTCCGGCGAGCAATATGTTCTGATGGTGGACGGCCATAAGGCTGTGCTGACCTTTCAGGATGTTGAAGGCGACAAGCGTATTACTGACCATACTCTGGTGCCGCGGGAGCTTGGCGGACGCGGTATTGGCAAGAAACTCGTTGCGCGCGCCGTAGAAGATGCGCGCTCCGAGGGGAAGTCTATCGTCCCGACCTGCTGGTTTGTGAAACAGCAGATTGACCGGAACGAAAACTGGCAGGACGTGCTCGCCTGAGCCTTACATCCGCATACGGATGTGTTTCCAGTCATCGGCGGTCATTTCCCAGACAAGTGACTGACGCGTTTGCCCGTTCGGGCCCTTGCTCGTGACCTCACCCATACGCGTCATACCCATGGCATCGATCAGCTTGATTGAGCGGATATTATCTTGCGCTGCGGTGAAGCAGAGCCGATGAACGCCTAGCGTTTCGAACACGAAATCTATGCTGCGGAAAAGGCCGTCACGGCCACGGCCGCTGGACTGCTGGTCTGGATGAGTGGCGCCGCCAAACTCTGCGGCTGACCAGTTCGGCCAGATGGTGAAATCAAAATATCCAGTGACGCTGCCAGTCTCATCAAAACTGGCCAGCATAAACCCTTCGCCCTTTGCTTGAGCTTCTGCCTTGCGCTGGATATGGCGCAGCACGCTGTCCCTCGTGACGGGTTTTTCGACCGTGTAGATCGGGTCTGAGACGGCAGGCGACGCGAAGAACTCATACATCGCGTCAAGGTCGTCTTCGGTCACGATACGGGCATTCCCATCAGGGCGCTGAAACTCAGTCACCGTGCGCACGCGGTTCCTGATCTTGTCTTCGGTTTTCTGGCTGACGATTTCTCTCGTGACCGGAATGGACATGAATACACCTCTATAGGGCTAACAGTTTTGTGCAGAGACGCGTTGAACGCAATCGGATATGTTTCTCCGCATATCGGGGGAATTGGACATGCAGTTTTCTGAAATCGAAGCGTGCGCCGTCGAAAAGCATGGACGCGAGGCGCTGGAAGACAGGCTAAGCCTTGCGGAGAGTGCCGCAGAAATCGAAGCCATACCTGCCGACCGGTTCCTCTCTGAAGCGACGAAGGTTATCTTTCAGGCCGGGTTTTCATGGTCTCTCATTGATAAGAAATGGCCGAACTTTGAGGCCGCATTTGAAGGTTTCGATGTACATCGCTGGTCCATGATGGGCGAAGAAGACCTCGACCGCCTTCTCAAGACGGAAGGCATTGTCCGAAATGCCGGTAAGCTTCTCAGTGTCGGGAAGAATGCGCTCTATTTTCGGGATATTATAACCGAGCACGGAAGCGTGGGAGCGTTTTTTGCCAGCTGGCAGCCGGAAGATTTCTTTGAGAATCTTTCCTCAATGCAGAAACGGACAAACCGGCTCGGTGCGAAAACAGGTCAGATATTTCTGCGGCGCATGGGCGTAGAATCTGTCGTTCTGTCCAATGATGTCGTGAAGGCTTTGATTGGCGCTGGTATCGTCGCAAAAGCACCTACTGCGAAGCGGGACCTTGCAAGTGTTCAGGCTGCTCTGAATATCTGGCGGAAAGAATCGGGAAGAAGTCTCTCGCAGATCAGCCAGATCCTCGCGCTGTCGGTTTAACGCGAAGACTTTCAATGTAGTCATCGACAATTAACCCAGTTCTGTGAAAACTTACGCAAGTTCTGATGGCCGGGCCGGGTTGTGTATGACGGGCAGTAAGCTCAAAGAAAAATTTACGTGGTTCTTCCGTATGACGGAAGAAGACCATCGTGCATCAGAGGCGCTCGGCGCCGTTCTGGTGAAGGATCTTGTTTTCCGCATTGGTATCGAAGCGGTTCTCGCCTGCCTCTGGGCTGCGTGCGGACAGGAAACCTTCGCGATGGTCTGGCTGGCGCTCGTTATCCCGGCCGAGTTTGGCGAGGTTGTTCTCGAGCATCTCAAGAAGCGCGACAAGAACCCGGGCGATGGCTATCTCTATGGTCAGTTCTTCGTGTCTCTTTTCGGTGGTGGCACCTGGGCTGGTGGCGGTGTCTATCTCTGGAGCACAGGTGACATCATTATGATGGCATCCGGACTTCTGATGATTGTCGGCGTTACAGCGCACGTCACCTTCAAGTATTCGGACTGGATTAAAGGCGCGATTGTTGCCGCCATTCCGCCCATGACGGGTTTGTTTGCGCTGGCTGTCATGCCAATGCCGTTTGAAATCACAATCGCGGAACGTGTGTTGTTTATCGTCGCGATCGGTGGGCTCATCTATTATATGCTCATCGTCGCGGTGGCGGATGTTCAAAAACAGATTCAGCTGAAACAGGCGCTCGCGGCCGCCTCCGAAGCAAGCCGTACCAAGTCGATTTTCCTCGCGAATATGAGCCATGAAATCCGGACACCGATGAATGGCGTTCTGGGCATGGCCGAAATGCTCGGGCGGACACCTCTCGATGGCAATCAGAAGGAAATGGTATCGGTAATCCGGTCATCAGGTGATGCGCTGATCGGTGTCATTGATGACATTCTGGACCTTTCCAAAATCGAGGCAGGTCATCTGGAACTCGATCATCAGGCCTTCTGGGTGCATGATCTGGTGCGTAATCTGGTGATTACCTCCGAGCTCAGCGCGCATGCTAAAGGCCTTGAATTCCGCCTCGACTGGGATGAGGAGAGGCAGCTCTGCCTTGAGGGGGATGTCCTCCGGCTGCGTCAGATCGTTGGCAATCTTCTCTCAAATGCGATCAAGTTCACAGAAGACGGCGTCGTGACTCTCAGCGTTAAAGCCGATGTCCTCGATGATAAGGGCGTTTGCGGATTGTCCTTTGCGGTGGCCGATACTGGCTCTGGCCTGAGCGATGATGATCAGGCGCGTATCTTCGAACCGTTTGTGCAGGTCGATGATTCACTCAGCCGTCGTCATGGCGGGTCTGGCCTGGGCCTCTCTATTTCGCACCGGATTGCCGCCATGATGAATGGTTCTCTCGGTGTGCGCAGCAAAAAGGGCGAGGGTGCGGAGTTCTCCTTTTTCTGCGAGCTGCCGCTGGCTGATGATTGCGAAACGGCGAGCGAGATCGACATTGAGGATACGTCAGGTGATGTGGAGCCGACCCATGGCCATCGTCCGCGTATTCTGGTCGCCGAAGATCATGCTCATAACCGGCGTGTTCTGCAGCTCATGCTCGCAACCATGAGCGTCGATGTCTGCTTTGTTGAAGACGGGCGTCAGGCTGTTGAAGCTTATGAAGGGGGTGAGTTTGACCTCCTCCTTCTGGACATTCAGATGCCGGAACTTACCGGCGTGGAAGCACTTCAGGAGATTCGACGGATCGATGCCGAACGCAGGCGTCAGGCCGTGCCGGCTCTGGCGCTCACCGCGAATGCCATGAAGCATCAGGTGGATGAATATATCGAGGCAGGCTTTAACGGTCATGTCGCCAAACCGATTGTCGTCGAGACCCTCGTCAACACAATGAATGATGCTTTGACCAGAATGGGCTGACGCGGCCGCCTGCACGCGGTAGTGTAGGTTGTAACTGTCGGGGGTTTTCCATTTGCGTCGCATTGCCCAGTTTGATCTGAACTTGCTTGAAACCTTCGAGGCGATTTACTCTGAAGGCGGTGTGTCGCGTGCTGCGCGGCATTTAAACCTCTCCCAGCCTGCGGTGAGCCATTCTCTTGCTCGCTTACGTGAAGCCTTTAATGACGAGCTGTTTATCCGTGAAGGGAATAACCTCGTCCCGACTGCTATGGCGCGGGATATTATCGGCCCGATCCGTGAGGCACTTCGTAATTTCGGCTTCGCGCTGGCGAGCGCCATGCATTTTGATCCGGCGACCTCCAACAGGTTGTTTCGGGTCGGCATGCGCCTGTCAGGTGAGGCGCCGAACTTTGCATCTCTCGTGACCCATATGCGTGAGGCAGCACCTCAGGTCCGCCTGACGAGTGCGCACTTTGCGCGGCAGGATCTCACCAACCTTCTGGCGAATGGCGATCTCGATCTGGCGATTGATGTCGCTCATAAAGAGCGGGCCGGCCTGAAGCGGGAATTGCTGCGCCATGACAGTTTCGTTGTCGCCGCCCGTAAAGGTCATCCGGCTATTGGCGAGACGCTGACGCTCGATACCTATCTGAAGCTTGAGCATGTGTTTGCCTCGCCGCGTTCGGTTGGCCTCGGGCATGAGGATGCCGCGCTATCAAGGATTGGCCGCGAACGAAAAATTGCTGTACGCTGCCAGAATGCGATGTCGGCCTGGCAGATTGTCTCCCGGACCGATATGATACTCACACTGTCACGGCGCTATGCAGAGACGTTTCAGGGGCTTCAAGGGAACGAGCTCCATGAACTCCCTCTCAGCCTACCGTCAGCAGAAGCTTACATGTACTGGCACGAGGCTACAGAGGCCGATCCGGGCCTGATCTGGCTGAGAGAGCAGATCAGAGCGGTCATAAAATAATCTTTATAAATGCTTGTGGCACCCATTCGTCAAACGAATGGGCTGCATTCAAAACCCGCATTACCAGTTATGGCCTGTGAGCGGCTAAATTCTCCGTCAAAATACGGAGATATCTATGAGCAGCTTTGTTGACCCAAGCCTGAAGATGAATGACCTCGAAATGTCGGAAGCATCCGTTCCGCTGTTTGAGGCCGTGAAGAAACACATCGAAGAGAACGTGAAGCCGATCCAGGAAGAGTATGAAGAACTCGGCCGCACGCTCGAAGACCGCTGGAGCTTCCACCCGCGCCAGCTGGAACTTCTCGAAGGCGCCAAGAACAAAGCTAAAGAGGCTGGTCTCTGGAACTTCTTCCTGCCGGATTCCCCTATCGGCCACGGCATGACCAACCTCGATTATGCCTATATCGCCGCTGAACTTGGCAAAGTGCCGCTTGCATCTGAATCGCTGAACTGTAACGCGCCGGACACTGGCAATATGGAAGTGCTGCAGCATGTCGGCACGCCGGAGCAGAAAGAAAAATGGCTGAAGCCCCTTCTGAATGGTGAGATCCGCTCTGCCTTTGCGATGACCGAGCCGAATGTTGCTTCCTCGGATGCCAAGAACATCTCGACGACGGCTGTGCTCGACGGGGATGACTGGGTCATCAATGGCGAGAAATACTACATCTCCGGCGCGGGCGATCCGCGTTGCCGCATTATGATCGTCATGGTCAAAACCAGCCCTGACGCTGAGCCGCACAAACAACAGTCTCAAATCCTCGTGCCACTGCCGCATCCGGGCGTAGAGATTGTCGGCCCGATGCATGTCTTCGGTGAGGATCATGCCCCGCGCGGCCATATGCATCTGCGCTTTAAAGACGTCCGTGTACCGAAAGAAAATATGCTGCTGGGCGAAGGCCGCGGCTTTGAGATTTCGCAGCTCCGCCTTGGCCCGGGCCGTATCCACCACTGCATGCGCACAATCGGTAAGGCAGAACGCGCGCTTGATATGATGGTCGAGCGAGGCCTGTCCCGCGAGGCGTTTGGCCAGCCGCTGATCAAGCTCGGTAAGAACCTTGAGACAGTATCCCGCAACCGGATCGAGATTGAAGCCATGCGCCTCATGGTTCTGAAAGCCGCCAAGGCGATGGATGTAATGGGCAATAAAGAAGCCCGCATCTGGGTCTCCATGGTGAAGGCGATGGTGCCGGAAAAAGCCTGCAAGATCATCGATGATGCGATCCAGATTCACGGTGCGACGGGTATTTCCCAGTGGACCCCGCTTGCCGAGCTTTACACTGATATTCGTCACCTGCGCTTTGCCGACGGTCCGGATGAGGTTCACCACATGGTGGTCGGCCGCGCTGAGCTAAAGCGCCACTAAACACAGGTTTCGCTCTGTGATCTTCACACCCGCGCAGTTCGCTGCGCGGGCTTTTTTTTAGGTCCAGGCGTTTTCAGACGACAGGTCGTCTGGGCCAGAAGCGTGAATTGCGCAGCAATAACGCACTCACGAGTGAAACGAGAACACCAACGGGCGCGATTTCAGTGAATGTGATTGGTAATCGTGTCACTGGATTGCGATAAGTATCCAGAGAAGCTTCGACGGATTGACGATATGTCTCAAGCTCTCCTCCGGTTTTGCCGCTGTTCTCGACCGCGTTCAACAATACCGTTTCATAGGCATTGATGAACTGATAGTCGGTCAGCAAAAGACTGATCTCCCAAGCGATGGCATAGAAGATGCCGGCAACCAGAGTAATGGCGAGCCCCATACCAAATGCGGGTAGGAATTTGATCACCCCACCCTGAGCGATATCGCGATGGCGTTTCATGGCGACGAAGATGAAGATGAAAGCGACCAACATAGCGGTGTAGCCCATCGCCATCATCTGCATCATGCTTGTAGACAACATCTGCTCAGCGGTGGTCCGGGCTGCCGTGAAATACATGAAGAGGCCCGTCAACAGGCCTGAAATCAGACCGGACAGCAAAATTCGTTTCAACATGCGTTCTCCTTTTCTTTATCTGAACACAGGTTTTTGCTGACGCAATCATCGACTTCTGGCGATCACCCAAAGGGGTGATTTTCGTGAAATGCAGATAAATTCAAATAGTTAGTCGAGAATCTCAAGCTCCCGCGCTCTGGCAACGGCTTCTGTGCGGCGGTTTGCTTCCAGCTTTTCAAGCAGACGGGCGATGTGAGTTTTTATCGTATTTGGAGATACGCGTAGTTCAGACGCGATTTCCTTGTTGGATAGCCCTTTGGCGAGTTCCTGAAGCACTTCATATTCACGATCGGAAATACCGAGTGCTGCACGGGCTCTCGGGTTACCCGCTTCAACAGGCTCCGTCGCATCGCGAGAGAAGAGACGGGCCCCCAGCCAGATGCCGAGGCAAAGAAAGATAAAAGCGGCAATCCCGATCTGCCAGTCTTTGCCGCCGTCCAGGGTGTACAAGCCGAAATCCAGCCATTGGATAGCCAGCATCCCACCTGTCAGTATCGTTGCGTACAGCAAAATGGTGGGCAGTGAAAATGGCGCTGCAGTCGTGCGGCGGGATTTTCGGCGCAATGAAAACATTTGGACCTCGACAGAGAACTTAAAGAGTGCGCTAGCACGATGGGATTGTCTACTGGAGGCGGTCTGGCTGGTGAGCGAAACTGGCGAAGTAGTACTATCTCTCTAACGACCGGATTTCATCATAGACGCGTACGGGTAGAATAATCGTGGCCATTGCGGTCACAAGCGAAAGAGCGATGGTGAAGATGCCTCCGGTGATGGCGCTTGATATGCCGAGGGTTCCGGCAAGCTCCATCAGGAAAAAGACAACCAGCATCAAAATGAGATGGCTGAACAGGCAGAGCAGTATGCCCACAATGTTCTGCCAAACCATTTGCGCGCTGCGCTTTGCGGCTTCAAAACCGTAAAGTTCTTCCACGCAGATCACAGGAACGATCAGGATAAGGAAGAAAGAGCCGACAAGCGACAAAAGCAATCCTGGCCCATTTAAACCGGCAATAAACTGCACGGCAAATGCTGGCCATGCAGCAATAAGGAATGCGGTTGAGAAGATATCGCCTTTTTGCACGGCATTCGCGCTAAGCTCGAACACGGCATAGCGCTTGGCAATCAGGCTGACAGATACCACGACAAGGGCAACAAGCGAGGACATGACGGAGACCATTAGCGGATGTGGCATGGCGAACAGCCCCCGAAGAATGACTGCTGCAATCAAATCCGGCAGAACGAAGCCGAATATAGTGACGATCGCGACAAGGCCAGGCCGGTAGAGGGGCAGGGTCCAGACGTCTTTAACGACTCTCAGAACATCCATTTTTCCGGTTTGCACGCGTATCCCCTGACCTTTGATTCCTCAGGCCCATCATCAGGTGAACCGGCCATATATAGCAATGGTTTTCAGGTGAAGCGTATCTGAGGCGGTGAAGGCGGCTCAAAACGGGAAAGATCTGGCAGGCGAGAAGCCGGATGATCGCCCGGCGCAAAACCCACACGCGTCAGCGCGCCGACTGCCACATGGTGGAGCCAGTTAAGGTCTGCGCGTTCGCCTTCATCTTCCGATGAAGCCCATAAATCTTCGGGTGGAAGCCAGTTCTGAAACGGCTGGAACCATAGGGGGTTTGGCGGCCTTGCGCGGGCCTCTGCCACCGAGACGGTTAAAAGCCCGTCTCTCCTTTTGGGGACGAAGAGTGGTTGATGTGATCCGATCTCCGCTTCGGCTCTGCCTTCGCGATAGAACGCGCTCAAGGCTGAGTTCTTGTTGTTCTCCGCGTCAGCTGCGCTTTCGCGATAGAACGCGCTCAGGGCTGCGCGCCTGGCTAGCCGTTCGGCCATCTGGTCAGCGCGAGCGAGTATGCGCGGCAAACGGGCCATACGGGCGATCAGATAGGACGCATCGACAATTGATAGCGGGTCGGGTCGGAAGGCTTTGATGCGGGCATGGGTGGAATGGCGCTTACCGCCCTCAAAGACCGGCGTGGTCACGGTAAAGCCGCCCATAGGCGGTGTTTCAGCTGTCAGGCGGCGCAGTTCCAGCTCCTGCTGCCATGCAAGGCCGGTGGGCTCTTTTAGGGTTTGGTCTCGCAATCCGTTCGGATTGCATAGACCGCGCTCAAGGCTGTGTTGGTTTGAATTGCTCGCGTGCAGATCGTCGCCGAAACCTACGGCACGCTGCGCCTGCGCACTTGCTTGTGGTTTTGAGAAAAGGGACCGGTAGAGCTCGGGATTGGCCTGCGCTTTCTCGATCAGAATAGCTGCCAGCCAGAGGATGAAGCATCTGAGCTGGTATTCCGCGCGTCGGATATGGGTGAGCAGCGTGTCGTAATAGCGGCGCTGCATATGGCGCGGCTTGTCAGTTGGGCGCGGCGTCTCGCTTTCAAATTCCAGATACCCGTCGGCATAGGCCTCAACGCCGCCAAAATTACGGCGGAGCCGCCCTGCCATCACGCTGGGCGAGTTCTTATCCGGAAGAGAGGCGGGCGCTTGATGCATGCCGCTAGTTTAGGGTGGTGCGTGAGGCGTTGGAGTAAACTAGAGCGAAAGTTGTGTTGAATGTCAGCAGTTGAGGAAGAAAACGTCTTTTCGAGGCCTAAAAAATGCTGCGGTTTCGGTTAAACCGTTAATTTCCCATTTTTGAATTTGCTCATCGACAGTCGTAGGTGGATTACGCTTTTTCGTAGTGATTGAATGCAATATCTTGATCGCTCTTTCGGGGGCCAAGTCCAGCGTATCCGCAATAAATTCGTCTGCGCATTTAGCTTCGATTTCCAGTGGACCAAGAATCTTGTCTGGAAAGTCTTTCAAATTTTCTGTGACAATCAAAGACGCTTTGCAAGCAATCGCGGTCGCGATTACGTGTGTGTCGTCAGGGTCCGGAAGGTTTTGGACGGACGGTAGATATAGTTCGTAGTTGGAGACCTCTGCTTCCGGAAACGCGCTCCTGATAAATTGAACTTGGCGGGCGGAATCGACGTTGGGTCTCTTGGCTTTGAGGGTCCGCTCTAGGTCTGCGAGAATGGTGCTGTTCCACCGCGGACGGAAGAATTCCTCTTCTGCAAGAGTCAGCAGTAAGTCGCGCCGCAAAACGCTCCAAAGTGAACAAGTATCAATTACGACAGTGAAGCGATTTGCGAACATTACAACTCTTACTTATTCGGACAGCTTGTCGAAGGGGATTTCTATCCCGTCTTCATCGAATGCATCTGTCTCGTCAGCTCCCATTAGTTCGGATAGTGCGGCGCTGCGAGTAGCTGCTCGTTTGTTTTTATAATCAAAAAGATTTTTAGCCAGTATACGACGATGTCGTCCTACAGTTTCAAACTCCATTTCTCCTTGGTCGAGGAGTTTTATAAGATATGGCCGCGAAACGTTTAGTATGTCGGCGGCCTGTTGTGTGGTTAGGTGCTTGTGAATAGGAACAAAGGTAACACCATCTCCGCTGGCCAAATGGTCAAGCATGTTGACGAGCAGATTTGATAATCGCTCACTTAGAACGATTTCCTTGGGTTCATCATCTCCTGATTTAGTCACAAAGAGGGTACGTTTCCCGTTTTCCAACGGTATTCGAACTAAATTGTCCCTAAGTTCTTTGGCGCCCCTTATTGTTTGTTCGGTCGGTATGGAATCACCAAAAGCGACCGCTGATGCGGACGTGGTCATATCCTTTTTCCTTTCTTTTTTAGCTGGCCCGATTATCGGAACTCCCTCCAGCTGAACTGGAAAGTAGCATCAAACGAAATATTCGCAACAATCGAAATGAACGAAATATCCTAAAGTTTCATTTAGGTCGTTGGATTAATTAAGCCACCATGCGCTCATCAGCAGGAATAGTGGCGGAGATAAAGCCGCCGCCCAGAACGCGGGTTTCATCGTCCGCTGAATAGAGCACTGAGGCCTGACCGCGTGCCACGCCTTCTTCCGGATCATCAAAGAACACAGCCGGTTGTCCGTTATGCCAGCCGAGATGACCAGGCTTTGGCGGGCGGGTAGACCGTACACGGATGAGTGCGCGGGCCTGACGCTCGCAGGCCTCTTCCAGCGTGCCTTCGCCGAGCCAATTCAGCTCTTCCATGGCAAGGCCTGCCGTGAGCAGGGCTTCGCGCGGGCCGACGATGACGCGCCGGTTCGGGGCATCAATCTTCACCACGAAAAGCGGCTCGCCCGTTGCGACGCCAAGGCCGCGGCGCTGGCCGATTGTGTAGTGGATGACGCCTTCATGCTGGCCCAGAACGCGGCCATCCAGATGCACAATCTCGCCGCCAC
>CENJ01057267.1_pt1 | contig 13478 bp, 5 predicted proteins | sample 356161 | NCBI WGS metagenome assembly CENJ01 (sample SAMEA2619531, study PRJEB7988) | marine metagenome | biome: marine biome (ENVO:00000447); feature: surface water layer (ENVO:00002042); material: "saline water (ENVO:00002010), including plankton (ENVO:xxxxxxxx)" | depth 5 m
ATTGTATTCCCATCCCCAACAAAATGTTTTGCACAAGCAAGCACAGAGTTTTTATTTAATGTCCTCCCTTGAAAACCTATTGTGGATGCCACTCCAAGCTCAGTTACAATATCTGAATCCTCAGAGTAGCTTTCATAGGTCCTACCCCATCTTTCATCTTGAGCTACAGCGACACAAGGAGCAAACGTCCAATCCAAGCCAGTTGCTTTTACTTCTTCAGCCGTAGCCGCTGCTATATCTTGAACCAAAGCCTTATCATTCATACAGCCAAGGCCAATATTATGCGGAAACATGGTTGCACCTAAAACATTGTTATGTCCATGTACAGCATCTATACCGTATATCAATGGAATTTTAAGTCTAGTCTTAAGAGCCTCCTCTTGGAAACCATTGTATAAATCAACCCATGAGGATGGCTGATTTGTTGGAGGGGTCGATCCGCCACCGCTCAGTATCGAACCTAGAAAGTATTTTTTTATATCAGACTTATCAGCTAAATAGCGGTAATCAACTTGTGTCATTTGGCCAATTTTTTCTTCAAGGGTCATAGATGAAACTAACTCACTTACTTCGCCATCAATAGAACTACATGATATTATGTGAATTAAAAAAATGGGTATAATTGATTTAGTTATCTTATTACTTAATAAGCATAATTTTTTCATACGAGCTTTCTCCATTAATTAGTGAGTGAATCAAATAAATTCCAGATGAGGCCTTATTTGCATTCCAATGAAAATCTTTTTTGCCTGGCTGTATTTGTCCATTAAATATTGTTTCGATTTTTCTACCACTTATGTCAAAAACTTCAATAACCACATCACTTTTTATGCTACTGGTCATTGGTATCAAGATAGTATTATTAAATGGGTTTGGGTATGGTTTATGTAATGAAAATACTCTTGGCACATCTGGACTAGCCGAAAGTGAGTTTTCTAACATTACTTCGATAGCATTTATAAATGTTCCTGCAGCGGAATAACCAACACCATATATATCAGCTGATAAGTGAATATCTAATATTCCATCCAAAACTTCAATGTTATTGAAATTGATTGTATACAAAGAAAAAGCGCTGGCATTATCAAAAACATCTAGCCCCTCAACAACTTGATTTCCTTCAATGAAAATATCAAAAACCCTATCTCCTATATTATCGTAATGATTTTCAGAAAAAGATAAGGTCAAAGAATATGTGCCTGGTTTTACTCTAATCTTATAAAGGGCAACACGATTTAAAGACGACCGATAAATATCGTCATTATCTGTATTTTGAATATCTATAGCATCAGTAACAAATTGAAAGTTTCCTGCAAGATGTCCATATTCTTTATCCGATCCCCAAACTTGATCTTGTAAAAATTCTCCAATTTGCCCGCCGCCTGTATTTATTTTAATCGTATCCCCTAAAGGTTCTGGAATATCAATCCATACAATATTTGTACTAGCAATGTTGTCGCTGTCATCTTGAGCGTTGAAAATGCCCATAGCTGTCGAGCTCAAATTAAATTGATCCATGGTAAGCTGTACTGTCCTTTGATCATCGTACATGAATGCATCAATAAATGAAACTCCCGATAAACTATAATTACTTAAATCCACTCCGCTTGATATATCAACTTCTTCACTATATCTAACAGTCAAGGTGTTTTCATTTTGTCTCGCCCATAATACTTTAGGAGGATTAATGTCAATATAACCAATATCATCTTCATTGGTTAAGCACAATATAAGATTACCATTTTCAAAAAAAATATTATCATCAATAAATAGAGACTGATTCCCTCCCCATGTATGATCATCACTTTTTTCCCATCTATTATAATCAAAAGCATCAAAATCATCTTTCCAGGAAAATATAAAGTTAGAATCTGTACCACTATCTCCCTCTCCAGGGGTATATTCTGAATAACTAACATAGTCATAATAGGAAAACCTTGGAATTATGTCTGAGTTCCAAGCCCCAACCCAATCTGCGTAGACAGGGTTCCATATGTTCATCATTATTTTTTGGGATACATAAAGAGAATCAACATGAGCCCCTGTTTGCCTGTATACTTCAAGATCATCAATGAACCAAGCAACATACTCTGGGGTCCATTCAAAGCTATAAGTGTGAAAGTCTAAATGAGGATTAAAATCTACATAGTGCTGCCTAATGTGTGATGCTTGCCCTCTGGTAATAGTATTAAAATCTACCACATTACTATATACACCAAGAACTTCTACATCAATTTCTGCCCATGGTGTATTGGGGTTATCATCGTTATAAGTAAAAAAAGATGACACCAACCCATCGCCCTGAGCCGGCTTAAATCGAGCATCAAACCTGCCATATAAAAAAGAGTCCACAGTTCTAAGCTCAGCACCTCTGTATTGTCTCGAATAAATTAGATTAAATAATATTGTAATAATAAAAATAGTCTTCATGCTTAATTCATTTTTGAACCATAGTCTAACTTATCATCGGAAGTAATAATTGGAAAGGAAGGGACGATAAATGGGTATGGAAGCCCCCTTTCTGTTACTAACATGTCAGTTGATGTAATTTCTATTTTTTCAAACATATCAATGTTTATTTTAATAATATTAGAATATTTATTCTGTAAAGAATCTATCATTCCATTATTCATGCTGTATTTCTTTTCTTCTTCAAGATTATTTTCATTTATTAAATGAGATAAATACCTTTTACTAGCATATGCATCATCCCACATATCAACATTGTTTGAGACTCTTACATCAGTATGCAATTTTTGCCCATAACATTTTTTATTTATTTCGAGATCTCTCATTAAGTCAGCAATGGCAAATTTTAATTCTTGTCTAAATTTTCCTTCGCTCATTTTTCTTTTTCTAAATACTAAAGGATGAGATTTTATTAGACGATTTAACTTCCCAACTGTTATAGGTTCTCCATTATAATTCAAAATGATATCATCAGGACTTACGTTTACATCATTTTGGAAGCTTATTGTTTTGGGATTCTCTATTTCTTCCCATAAAAGTTTGTTTATTGCTTCTTTTTTCTTTCTAGGATCTTGTAAATACGTTTTAGATGCTTTGTATGCATACTGATCGAAAATATCAGAGTTAAATTCCATTTCATGACCTGACATTATCTGTTCGACAAATTTAATGTAAGAACTTTTTGCCTTGTCTTCTTTTATTAAATCTTTAACATCATTCCAGGTTTTTTCTTGGTCAACCACAGAAATTAGTTTTTTATCAGACCAGCCATTCACCCTCATTAGTAAAAAACTACCATCTTCATTTTCAAATGGACCTATAATTTGATCTTTATAAATAGGCGTATCAAATAATTTTGAAAGTATAGCTTTATGTTCTTTATCAAAAAAATTTATTTTTTTGTTAGGCAGGTCCTCACCCCAGATAGAATCATAAATTTCTTCTAAAGAAATATTTTTTAATAATAAGTCATTTACTTTTTGTACAAAAATAAGATCTGGCAAACTAATGTAACTAATGTCTACAGTTCTTCCAGCTACTTTGAACCTCTTTTTTATTAAGCTATCTGGGACACTAACCTTATTATAAAAGTTATCATAATAATATAATTTCCTCATTGCTTGCTCTTTTCTACCCTGTAAAAAATACTGGAAATTTTTACTTCTTAAGAGTTCATCATCTTTATCTTCCATTTCTAGAGCTGTTAACTTTTCTGCAATCAAAGAATTCAAAATAATTTTTTTGTGTATATAATTTGACTGTCTGCAATAATCTGGCCTAATAGTGTATTCAGCTCGTCGTATAAAATCCTGTTTAGTAATAATTTTATTTCCTACTTGCGCAAGAACATCAAGATCAAATTGGGAAACAGTGTTCTTGTTAGAACAGTTATTTAATAGGAGAGCAGTAAGAACTCCAAATAAGATCCGGAGCATCATAAATGATTAGAATGAAAATCCTAGAGTGTATACATTAACATTACCAAGAAGACCAATTGATTTATATGCATAATCAATAGAAATAAATTTATTTCCAACATAAAATAATTTAAACCCTAATCCTGCTGTATATCCGTATTCGGGTTTATCCATGAAAAGTGCTTTCATACCCATTCTTAAACTAAATGTTCCTACACCTGGAATAGTATTGTCTAGTGCGGCACCCACATTAATAGATTCTGAATTGTTGTTTGGGTGCAACGCATCAGCAGAGACTGTTAATTGTGTTATATTGTTTTTTATTGGTTTTAGTGCAATACCAATTCTAAAAATTAATGGTAGCTCCCAATCAGAGGGTCTAAACTGTCCAGGGACATCGCCATAATTACCTTCTTCATATTCTGATATATCTATAGGTTGATAAATATCAATACCATCAAACCTCATTCTACTTCCATAGTTCGAAATACTCATACCAATATTTAAACCATCTTCTTTTTTACCCGTAAAAGAAAAGAACTCTGTATTTACCAATACACCAAGGTCAACAGCAACAGCGCTAGCAGAACTATGCCATATATTTGACCGTACATACTTAATTGTTGAACCAAAAGAAAACCATGAAACTAATTTTCGAGAAAAAGTCAGAGAGGCAGCAATATCTGAAGCTGTAAAACTTTCACCAGTACCCTCTTGGTATTCCAATGTAGTAACATCCATTTCTCCATAATTCATTTGAGTTAATCCAAAACCAATATTACCAATCCGAGGAATGATAAAAGCTCCAGCCGTAAAAGACATATTGATCCCAGCTATCCAAGGCTGACTCATAAACGCCAACTTCGGCATGTTTAATTTTGCTAAGCCTGCAGGATTCCAATAAATAGAAGATATATCATCAGAGACAGCAACAAAAGCGTCTCCCATCGCACTGCCTTCACTATCTACACCTATCTCCAAAAAATTCCCAGTCGTTGTTCCATACCTATGGATCATTTGTGCATGCAGAGCACCTGCAATTAAAAATGTTGTGATAATTATTTGATTAAAATATCTCATCATTTTATTACAGCAAATTTTCCTATTTTAGTATCACCTGTCTCGGATGCTTCTACGTGATAAATATACATACCCGCCGCAATCTCTAAACTTTCTCTGGTTAACATATCCCAGTGAATGAGCCCATTTTCTGGTGGATTATTAACTTTTATTTCATCCACAAGGACGCCACTTACCGTAAAGATTTTAATATTACACTGTGCTGGTATATTTGTAAAAATAATCTTCCTTCTTTGATTCAAATAAGGATTGGTCACAGCCTCTTCCATCATGTTAGACATCACATACGGATTTGGTACTACACGTATATCATCCATTGAACTTGATAACGACTCCGTATCTAGGTCTTCAATAAAATTGACCGAAAAACGTATAGAGTCTGTTTTGAAAAATGGGCGTTTCCAATCTACTTGATACACATCACCAGAATTTGGAATAGTTGTTTCGGTTGACAATTGAAAGTCCAAAACAAACGCAGTTGCTCGCCACCTTGTGCCAACAGTAGCACCAACAAATATCCTGTCTTCATACAGGTCGAAAACATCATTATCATTAACATCATGTATTACAATATCCATAAGATCATAACTACCTGATTCATTAACAAATGATGTATTTTGAATATAAAAATTAACAGCCTGGTTATTTATTTTTGAAGAACCAATTGAAGAACCATTTTCATCTCTAACTGTACCAGATGTGGCAACGCCCACATACTCATTATCATTATCGGTGAAAACAATTCTATACGTCCAAGGCATTTTAATTCCTTCTGACATTGAAGGAGTAACTCTCATTATACCACTACCATTTATCCACCCAGAATTTTCATAACTATACTCAGGAATTTCAACATAATCGCTTATTTCATATTGCAAACCAGCAAAAACATCAGAAGAAATATTTGTATTAGGATTAAGGGTCCAATAATCAACAGTATCTCTATATACTAAATTGTTACCAATAAACTTAGTAGCGTTTTCACTATAAACTAATTCACCAAGGGTAAGGTCATGTACATTAATTCCACTAGTTGCATACTGAATCCCATTATCATATCCGCTAATAGTAGCTACAGTATCTATGTCAAATGATATGACATAGTCATGTCCTTTGTTAAGACTACCTTGCGCCCTAATTAAAGGTGCCACTGTTCCAGTACCTATAGTATTACCCTCCTCAATTTCAACTTCAGGTGGTATATATCCAGCTGCCTTTTGGTGTGGAACAACAATGGCAATATTCTTACCTATCGATCTAATATTTTCATATTCATCAAGCTCTATTACCGTATTATTTTCAGATGGTGAAATACCAGGTCCAATATCAGGAGCTCCAAAATCATAAGCAACAATAGCATAATAATAGGTCCTGCCGTTTTGAACTGTATTATCAACAAAAATATGAGTGATTCCAGAATTATTACCCAAATTATATCCTGTACCATTAACTAAACCAAAATCAGTAAAGCCGCTGTATTCATCTATTAAATCACACTGATAAATTGGCTTTTTAAACGTTGGCGTACCGTAGCCATCAGTAATAACCTCTGGGTCTGCCATATATTTATCTGTCGCACGATATACTTTATAACCCTCAAAATCATTAATATTGCCAACAAACGGATCTCTAGTCCTCGTATCTGCAATATCATCCCAAGTAAGAATGACTTCTCCGTCTCCTGCTGTAGCAGAAATCGTTGGCATTTTAGGTGGTTGAGCAAACCTATAATCTTTTTCATAAATGACTTGTACGATCCTTTTCAATTCATACAAAGCAGGTGATTCGTGTTCGGGACTATTTAACCCAGCTAAAGGGTCGTATGAATGAAGCTCGGCCATTGAGACTCTTTCAACTCGGCCTTGGAAAAGCGGGAAAGGACCTGAAGCAAAAACCTCAACTAAGTTTGAAATATTTCCCTCAAATTCTTCTAAGGTGTCACCACCAACTAAATCCCACATAACTTGATCATTCTTAAACCACGCCGTTTCATTTGATGCTGCATGGCTTGGAATAGGAAACATTCGGAAAGAAGTAAGGCCAACCATATCAGATTCGGAAACATCTGTGGTATTGAAATTTGGCTCACAACCAACGCCTTCAACAAAATCAGGCTTATGGTTACACTCTGATCCATCTGCATCAGGACCAGTATAATTTAATTCGCCAGGAGCAACACCATCTATCCCAATGTCATCTCCAAAATACTCAGAAAGTTGATATATGCCATCGCCATTTAAGTCCTCACCATCTTCCCAATCTTGATCCTCATCAGCATCCCAGTGCGGCTTAAGATCATCAGCCGTTAATTTGTAATATTCTAAAAATGCATTAAGGTCTGTTATACCATCAGTTGCGCCTACTATAGCTGTCGCTTCATTATCTCTTTTTTCGTCGATCAACCCGTCTAGATCATTATCGATCATATCATATGCAAGCCCTGGACTTTCTAAATATGCAAATCCCATAACACCAGTAGGAAGTCCGCCCGAACCAACTCCATTAATATCCCAAGAATATGACATGTCAATTTCAGCATCAAAAAAACCTATATCATCTGACGCATCATTACCAATACCGTTATCAACCCAATACCCAAAAGCAACATCTCTGAGATCATACTGTGAAACGTTTGCAATGGAATACTCCCAAAAGATAGCATCCCGAGCCTGAGGATTATTCCACTGAAAACCTCTAACTGACACCCTAAGTCCTAATCCCCCCCAAGGCTCACCTCGCTGTTTTGTAACATCTGGTTTAATATCACCTATGTTATAACCTGGTCGAGGATAATATTTTACAAAATCTTCAGGGCCAAGATTTTCAAGGTCTTGCGCATCATTTACTACATAATAACTTTCTTGGTCTGCATACTTAACCCCTCTACCAAATCGGCCATTCCATTCTCCAGGCCACTTTTTTTCTAGTCCCGTAGAAGGCCAACCGCTGGTAGGCCACGAATCTTCAATATTTGAAACAGCTGGGTATTCACCAGATTCATTAAAATATCCAAAGACAGGATAAAACCCCCATTCGACAGTTCCAGTAGGGTCACGGTCCATTTCTTCTCTATAACTAGTCTGTAAGTAATGAAGCGTATGCTTATCTTGTGTAAAAATATCTATCGGCTCCGTAAGTGGAATTGTATCAACCGTCGATGGGTCACCATCATCTTTAATATACACCTTTGCACCGACTAGCAAACCGATTCCATCAACCATTTTTACACCATTATTATTGTTAGGCCATCTTGAGGCATTAATTGCCGGCCAATCTGAAAGCTCTGTTGTGTTTTTAAAATATAAAAGCACTCTGTTACCAGTCATGTACCCTTCTCTCTCAGCAGATGGGTCCCCAGCAGGATCTTCTGGACCAGCATACGGTTTACCCTGAGAAAAAAGTAAAGTAAATATAAATGGTACTAATAAAGCGAATGATTTATTCACTAAAAATTTACTCCTACACCAATTTTGACCATTCTGGGGGAAGAATACATAGAGGGGTTTTTTACGCGATCCTCATAATCATTAAAGTCACTACGGTGAGATGCAATATCTGTTTCTTTTACAACAGCTGTATATGCTCTTCCTGTCTGTTCGTTAACCGACTCTTCATTTAACCTATCAAACAAATTGTAAATATTAACATCTAGGTTAGCATTATAACCGCCTGGCAGTTTAAAACGATAATAAAATGAACAATCCACTGAATATTTTTCAGGACGATAATCGTTATTTGGATAAAGATTGATTCTTGAGAGCACACTTTCACTTTGAGGTGCAAAAGTATAAGGCGAACCAGAATTATAATATGCTGTCATAGACCCACCATATTTATCTGTACCATAAATTAAAGATCCATTTAAGGTGTGCCTTTGATCCCAGCTCATCGGAATAAATCTATTAACGGGGTCTTGATTATTACCCGCTCTATCAAAAGTTTGACCAGGCGAATCGGCATTACCTCTAGTATATTGTAATGTGTAGTTCACCATACCTTTTAATTGACCAAAAGCCATGTCTAACTTCAATTCTAATCCACGGACATTACCGTAATCTTTATTCGAATATAATCCATATCTAACCTGGTTATAAGTTGAAATTGTTTTTGTTGTTAAAAGGTTATAGATGTCTCTATAAAATAAAGCCACATCTAAGGCCATCATTTGATTCAACTCTTGCCATAGACCAATCTCATAGGTAATCGTTTTTTCTGGCTCAAGTAATGTGTTCCCCATCCTAGTAACAAAATTATTTGGATCAACCAGAAAACTATTATTTTCGTACATTGCATACATGGGCGGCATTTGGAAGAAATGCCCATAACTAAAATGAAGCACTGCTTGCCCGCCTAATTGATAAGCAAAGCCAAGTCTAGGGCTTAATTGAGAAATAATAGGAGCATTTGGATAAAGGCTCATCATGGAATCCGGCAAAATAAGCTGATTAGCAGGGTTCCTTCTATCAGAGGGGTAAACACTTTGAGGATCAAATTGATCATACCGAAGACCAATATTAATAACCATATCATCAAATTCCATCTTATCTTGCACATAAAATGCTAATTCTTGTGGGGTGATGCTATATACATCTGCGTATGCAGAAGAATCACCAAAAATTTCAGGAGCATAAACAGAATCATTATTGGTGTTATAATATTTGTTCCTGATCTCATACCACTCATTCTTCAGATCGTGACCAAAGTAATGAAGACCAGCTTTTATGCTATGCGTATGATTTGCTTGCCAGTTAATATCTAGCTTAAGTGTCTGATCAACCATCGATCTTGTAGTGTGGTTTTTTGATTGGCCTCCAGTTAAAAATCCAGGGCCATAACTATCAAAATAACGATCATGAACATATCTGCTATCAAGAGGATCTTCATATACATAACTACCATAATCGTTATCAACTACAGAATATTTTAATTCATAGAATAATTTCTGAGAAAACATCTGATTCAATTGAAAGGCAAAATAGTTTGTTACTTTGTGATCAGTTGATCTTCCATCTGGATTATATTTAAATGAGTGGTCATACCCTTGCCAACTATCATTACTATGTGAATATAATGTTGAAAAACGAATACCATTAAAAAGATTAAAACTCAATTTAAATAGTGCAGATAAATTATTGCTTGAGTTCATGGAGACATATGAGCTATCCCCAGTTTTTTCAGAAAACCAGGTAGTTGGATCATCACTGTAAAAATTAGAATAATTATCTACCTCAAATAATCTTAATCCGTTTAGATGACCATTGTTAGTCTGAACGCGAAGATTACTAAAAAAGGTAACCTTATCCCCAATCACAGGGCCGCCTAAACTAAACTTTATATCTTGACTAGTATTTATAGAGGGGTCCAAACCAACAAATATATCCGAATTGTCAGTATAGTAAGAAGATCCCCCTAGGGACACCGAACCCTCAAATTTTGGGCCACCATCTCTTGTTACTACATTAACTACACCACTCATTGCTCTACCATATTCTGCGTTAAATGTCCCAGTAACAACCTCTAAGTCTTGTACTGCTTCAGGCTGGATATCAACTGTAGCGCTAGAACCACCAAAGGTTTCGTCAACCTGGATCCCATCAACCATGTAAGTTACTTCTGTATTTCTACCGCCTCTAAAATGCCCATTCACAACGCCCGCTTGCATATTAACTACAGCACCAACGTTTTCAACAGGCAAAGCATTTATTTCATCTCCAGAAATATTTTTAATTGTACCTGTTTGGTCTTTCTTTTGAGAAAATCGTGCGACTTCGACAGTAACAACTTCACCTTCAATAACCGTCTGCTCTAGTTCAGCTTCTAATGAAAAAGTCCTGTTTACTGATACAGATATATTCTCCATTTTCATGGACTTATATCCGATCATATCAATTTTAAGATTATATTTTCCTGGAGGAATATTAATGAGAGTAAATCGGCCAGTTTCATCTGAGGCTGACCCAAATGAAGTATTTTCAAGGTACACATTAGCACCAGGTAATGGCGCTAAGTCAGATTTATCTTTTATCAAACCTGATATTTTACCAGTAGTCTGAGCGAAGAGATTAATACTCATCAATATATGTATAATGTATTTAATCATAAAATTTATACTAAGAAGAGTGTGTAAATATATACTAGTTCCGCATTTTGTAGGAAAAAGAAAGGCAGGTAAAAACCTGCCTCTCTTTTTCTAAATTAAATGAAGTTATTTTAATAAAATCATTTTTTGAGTTTTAGAATTAACCCCAGCGTCTAAACGATAAAAATAAACACCAGAAGCATGCCTACCTGCATTCCATTGAATCGTATGGAATCCAGCAACTCTATTTTCATTTACTAAGGTTTCAACTAACCTACCTGTTACACTGTAAATACCTAAGCTTACTTTCTGGTTTTCAGGAAGTGAAAACTTAATATTTGTTACAGGGTTAAATGGATTTGGATAGTTTTGATAAAGAGCAAATACCTCTGGGGCAATTGGAGCTTCATTATCATTACTTAAGACAGTCGCCTGATCACCAATCCATGTGAAGGACCACTCCTGTGGATTATTCCACTGTTGATCAGTTGAAAGGGTAGAATAACCAACTCGTCCCTCCAAAGTGCCATTATCGTTATCATGAAAATAAATATCAATAGGTATCCTCATTCCGTTCATAGGATGAAATCTTGGATCCCCAGATAGAATTGCTAGGGTATCTAAAGATATTTTCCCTTCTACTACGTAGTCAGGATCAAATCCTTCAAAGTAGTAATGATCCTGATCAGAATTACCAATGCTTACGTTACCTGGATTATCTAGCTGTAATGTATTTTCATTAGAATATAAGATATAATCAGGCTCATCTCCTCTATTAATTGAATTATGCTTTGGACCTCTCCAATCATATAGTCCAATAAATAATTGCATTGCATCCTGTTCATACCAATTACCTTCTCCAAAGTAATAATCATCGTCGATAACATCTGCAGCATAATATAAGTAATCATCGTCGATCGCCATATAAACAGTTGCATTAAGATCAGACTCATCATCCACACTAGAATAAACACCGCCTGTAGTTGGGTTAATTATGAATGGCATAATTCCACTATCAGCCCACTCTGATACATCGCCATCAGCTACAAAGTTAGATGGTACATTCAATGATATTGTTGGTATACCTTTTGCAGTATTTGTAACCGGAGCGCTTGATGCACCAAAATCACCAACATTACCAGCAGCATCTACAGCCACGACAGCATAATAATAAGTTACGTTTGCATCCTCAAGAGGATAAAAAAGATAATGAGTTGCTGTTTGGGCACCTTCCAATACGTTAGAGGCAACAAGCTCAACGCCTGGAACGCCTAATTCAGTTATTGGACTCTCACTAGCAAACACGTCATACATCTCTTCCTCTTCTCCATCAACGTCAGTCCAAGTAACCAAGTTAAAGTTAGCACCTGGTATTCCACTTACATTTTCAGGAGCAACTGGCGCAACCACATCAATGTCTGGTGTACCTGTCCACATATTATCAAAGTGGAATGTTCTGCCTGCAGCACCATTACCTTCAGATAAGATCTGAAAAGCTGTAATTGCGCTTGTGTCAAAATCTGAGGTGTTATCTACATATGCAAAATCTTTCAATGCATACTTATAATGGTTCCAGCCACCAGCAGCAACTGGCGTAAAGTTTCCACCTACTTTGCCATTATCACCTGATTCAAACTGCAACCTTAACTGCGGAGCATCTGCTTCAGAGTGCATCCAAAAAGAAATTGAGTCACTTAGCCATTCGTTGCCACTATGAAGATCTACTGGAGGGGCGATATTAAGACCACCGCCAGTCCAGGCATCCTGTTGAACATAAGTTAGTGCATTGGTACCTGGAATATATCCACCACCTTCGGTGACAAACATTTGCGCACCACCCCATGCAAATGGATTACCCCATCCTGGAGGCGTGCCCATACCGTTAAAGATTACAAGATCTACACCTTTATATCCGACCAACTTAAAATCGTCCAGGATCACCGTACCACTTACATGATCTCCTTCTCCGCCGCCGCCGACTGAGAACTCAAGGTGAAAACCACCAACAGCATGTGCATCAAATTCATAATTATCAGCGTCGCCAGCCCAACCAGTTAGATTTAGGCCACCGCCATTCCAGTCGTCATTTCTAACTAATGGCATAGTAACTGTATTCCAACCAGGTTCACTATCTAGTATATAGTGAAAAGAGTAATAATACTCCCCAAGACCTGAATAATTTTCATCAACTCCTGCATAGTCGCTAATATTTAATCTTAAATGAATACGATTTACTTCTGAAGCTGGAATAGAATTATAGTACTTAAAAGATATACTATCATATCCAGACCAATCCCACAAGTCACCCTCCTCAGGTGTGACTCTAAAAACAGCATCAGGATTAAATGTATCATCTTCATTAACTAAAAGCTGTCCAGGGCTAGCTTGTTTTTCAAAGGTAAATGTCCAATACCCCGTGGCTGTAGGAACAG
>CENJ01036280.1_pt1 | contig 13477 bp, 17 predicted proteins | sample 356161 | NCBI WGS metagenome assembly CENJ01 (sample SAMEA2619531, study PRJEB7988) | marine metagenome | biome: marine biome (ENVO:00000447); feature: surface water layer (ENVO:00002042); material: "saline water (ENVO:00002010), including plankton (ENVO:xxxxxxxx)" | depth 5 m
GGCACAACGATTGAGACATTCTCTGAATTGGTGCTGACTGATAAACTAACTGTTATTGGTGGTGCATCTAACCAGTTGGAATCTGTATTCTCAGGTCCTGTTACCTTCCAAAAGAAAGTAACATCACAGGATACACTGCAGACTCTTAACCTTACATTGTCTAACGACGATGGCACGGTGCTAAGAAATACATTCCTTGCTGAGGAAGACGCTCAAGGTTTGCCCGTTGTGACCGTTGGCGCTGCATTTAACGACGGGGATATGTGCTATAACATTGATTGGACACCAGGAACATTCTTGGGTTGGATTTATGAGTCAGGCACATGGTATAAGTTTGGTTTGAGTGATACTACACCTATCACATCAAATCGTTACAGTGGCGAAACACATTACGGTATCGGTGAAGCACCTGATGCCAACAATAGATTTAGAATTTCTGGTAACATTGCTGTTACTGGAGACATTGACGTGAGTGGTAAATATGGTTGTGCAGACAAATATAGTTTGGCAACTGGTGTAAACAATGGCAATAATGGTGTCATGTATACTGGTAACGGTAGCACTACATCCTTTGCAATCTCACCTGGACATAATCAAAACTCTGTCCTCGTATTCTTGAATGGTGTCTGCCAGAGACCTGGCACTGACTACACTGTGACTGCAAACGCTGTTGACTTCTCAGTCGGCACAACACCGCAGACAGGTGATAACATTCAAATTCGTGAAATGGTAATCTAATTCTAAATAGTCACAAAGGGGAATCCTAAATGTCCACCAAGATTATAGGAAACCAGATTGATGCAACAACGAGAGCAATTATGGAAGCTCTCCAAGTAACCGAGCAAATCAATCTTCCTACGCTAAACCAATCTCAAATTAACGCCTTAGGTACACCTGCCTACGGCACTTTGGTGTACAATAGCACCGAAGACATGGCGCAGATATATCTGCAAGATGCTGCCCAAGGTGTTCCTGGTTGGGATGATGTTGGAGGAGGTGGTCCTTCAGTCGGTGAAGAATCAATTATCAGGACAAATGGTCCACAAATTGAGCAAGATTTAACTGTTGGTCCTACTGCGAATGGTGGCGCAGAGTTTACCAACGGATTTACTGCTGGTCCTATTACTATTCAGAATGGTAGGACTGTAACTATTGAGAATGGTGCATCGTGGTTCTTACTTGGTGGTGAGGATAACGACATTGGTGAAGGTCAAGTGATGCAAGTTAGATACTCGCAGACTCCTGCTAGTAGATACTTACTTAGAAGCGACAACTTGACTCCTATTCCTGACTTGGAAGTAACTATCCAACCATCACACACCAACTCTAAGATTCTGTTGATGGCAATGATTAACAGTAATGCTAGACACGTTACATCATTTGGTTTCTTGAGAAACAATGGTATAATTACCACTGGATTGTCTGGTAACACTAACGTAGGTAGTGGTAGTGTTGCTACTACATATAATGGTGATGATAATGCTGGAAACATGTATAATACCTTTATACAGTATATGGACATGCCTAATACACAGAATCCTACCACATATTCCGTTGGTGCATCTGCATCATGGAGTGGTGGCACAAGAGACCTCTACATTAATGATAGAGACAGTAATGATATGAGGTCAATCAGTTCACTTATTGCAATGGAAGTTAGAGGATGAATTTCACTGATACTGAGAAAGCAGATGCTATCTCAAGACTGCGACCTGATGTTAATTTCACTATCAAAGATGGTAATGAAATTATTTTCCCAGATAATGATGCAGCTGCACCCCCACGTGCACAGTGGGAAGCAATGTGCGAGCAAATAAGAAAAGAAAATGAAATTGCTGAAAAGCATAAGGCTCCACCAGCACCTGCAGTTACAGACATGTTGGAAATGCTGTGGACTGATATTCATTTGAATTCACTAAATAAAGGTGGGAGTTTCTATAAACTCTGTTATCCACACTTCATAAATAAATCAGTAGGATAGTAAACAATGGCACAGTTAAAACTGGGAGCTCTTAAAGATCTACAAAATGCTGGGGGTTTTACCTTCTCCTCTAGTGGAATTACTTGCAATGGCAACCTAACTGTGACTGACATCGTTATCGATGGCACTATCTCTGGGTCCTCTGGATTCATTATTCCAAATCCATCAGGAAACAGCGGAAGATTTTTAACAAATAATGGGTCCTCATTATCATGGGGAGACGTAAATATCTCGGCAGGCATCCGCTCAATGCAGGTCTGGACTGGTAATGGCACATGGAATAGACCATCAGGTGTCAAGACTATCATGGTTACAGTTACAGGAGCTGGTGGCGGGGGAAGCGGATTCTGTGAATCTGGTGGTGCTGGTGGTACTGCTAGAAGACAGATTAACGTGACAAATGTTTCATCTGTAAACGTTAGTGTTGGTAATCCTGGTGGTGGTAGTAACTACTCAGGATGTGGTGGTAACGGTGGGTCAACAAGTTTTGGCAGTTATTGCTCAGCATCTGGTGGATATGGTGCAAACTGCAGACAACAGCATGCTGGAGGCATTGGAGGCAATGGGTCTGGTGGTGCTCTAAATATCTACGGTGGTGGAGGAAACGGTCACGGATCTTACCACTCTTATGGTAATCACAGTTGTGGACAATCTTTCTACGGTGGTGGACAACCTGCTTCACACGTGCAGCGTAATTATGCACACAACCATCAATCTCATTGTGCATGGGGTGCTGGTGGTAATGGTGCTAGAGAAGGAAACAGAGGTGCACGAGGTCGTGAAGGTGTTGTCACTGTCTACGAATACTACGGCTAAATACTTAAAATCTTACTGCTATGTCTAAGCTAAAAGTTGCTTCAATCCGAGATTTAACCGACCAATATGGATTCTCCCTGTCTGGTGGTGGTATCTCTGCGATTGGCACGCTGACTGTTGGTAACATAGTAATCAACGGACAGATTGTTGGTCAATCTAACTATGTAATCCCTGCTCAAACTGGTAACTCAGGTAAATTCCTGCAGTCCACTGGTAGTGGTTTGCAATGGGCAGAAGTATCAGCATCAACTGGTATTAGAAGTATGCAAGTATGGACTTCTAATGGCACTTGGTCCAGACCTAGTGGTGTTAAATCTATTCTCGTTACTGTCACTGGAGGTGGTGGAGGTGGAAGTGGATTCCAAGAATCAGGTGGTGCTGGAGGTACCTCAGAAAGAGTCGTCGATGTTACTAACGTCTCCAGTGTTGGTGTCACAGTTGGTAATCCTGGTGGTGGCACAAATTACTCTGGTTGTGGTGGCGGTGGCAATACTTCATCCTTCGGTGGATATTGTTCGGCGTCTGGTGGATACGGCGCTAACTGCAGACAGCAGCACGCAGGCGGTATTGGAGGCAATGGGTCTGGAGGATCGCTGAATGTATACGGGGGCGGTGGCAATGGTCACGGGTCTCACTATTCATATGGTAATCATACTGCTGGTGGTAGTTACTATGGTGGCACACAACCATCATCTCATGGACAGTCCAATTATGCCCATCAACATCAGTCCCATTGTGCATGGGGTGCTGGTGGTAACGGAGCACAGCACGGCAACCGTGGTGCTAGAGGACGTGAAGGCGTCGTCGTCGTAAGAGAGTTTTACGGTTGATAAATAACGCAGAGGGAAACAACTAATGTCTGTCTTAAAAGTTGGTAACGTTAGAGACCTTGCTGGTATTTCTGGATTTAATCTTTCCAGTGGTAGCATCACGGCACTTGGCACGTTGAAGGTTAATAACATTAACATCAACGGCAATATCACTGGCTCGTCCAACTATAATGTGCCTTCTCTTTCCAGTGGTAACTTTTTGACAACCGATGGCAGTTCTCTGTCATGGGCAAACCTGTCTGCTACCAGTGGATTTAGGTCAATGCAAGTGTGGACCAGTAATGGCACATGGAATAGACCTAGCGATGTAAAAACTATTGAAGTTAGTGTAACTGGTGCAGGAGGAGGTGGAAGTGGTTTCGCTGAATCTGGCGGTGCTGGTGGCACATCACAAAGAGTTATCGATGTTACTAATGTAACCAGTCAGAGTGTTACAGTAGGAAATCCAGGCGGTGGTACTAACTATTCAGGATGTGGTGGTAGTGGAAACACTTCCTCATTCGGTGGTTATTGCTCAGCATCTGGTGGATATGGTGCTAACTGTAGGCAACAGCATGCAGGTGGTATCGGTGGTAATGGAAGTGGTGGTAACCTCAACGTCTATGGCGGTGGTGGTAATGGTCACGGAAGTTATCATACTTATGGCAACCACTCGACTGGTATGTCATATATGGGAGGTGGACAACCATCATCCCACGTGCAAAGAAACTATGCACACAACCACCAATCTCACGCAGCGTGGGGTGCAGGTGGCAACGGAGCTCGTGAGGGTAACCGAGGCGCTAGAGGTCGAGAAGGCGTCGTCATAGTTTACGAATACTATGGTTAATAAATAACACTGTAAGGAGATTAAAGAATCATGGCTAAATGGGCATTAGTTAATGCAAATACTGGACAGTTGTCCGATATTTGTGATGAAGCAGATAAGTTTGAAGTATATGAAGGTGCAGACGCCGACATTAAATGGTGTGAAGTGCCTGATGATGCTACATATGAGCATCTTATGGTTAATGGTGTAGTTATTCACCACGAAGACACTGAAGATGCACGTGTCCCCGCAGTGGTTACTCGCGCACTGGCATATGGTCCCATGGGTGACCAGCTCGACATGATGTATCGAGACCAAATTAATGGCACAACAACATGGAAAGACCACGTTGCTAACGTCAAAGCATCAACAACAGCACCAACCTCTATCCCTGAATTTACAGAGGACCCTACGAAAGTGCAGTTGATAGGACGTAAGGCATGGGATCCGTGGGTTGACAACTGGACTCCCCCAACTTAAAGAATTAATTTTATTATGAAAATTTGTATTGTAGGAGGTGGCACCGCTGGATGGATGACCGCCTCTACTTTGATTAAAGCATATCCCGATTGGGATATCTCATTATATGAAAGTCCTAACATTCCCACTGTGGGTGTAGGTGAATCGACAACACAATTTTTTAGACAATGGTTGCACTTCCTTGGATTGAAGGATGAGCAATGGATGGCAGCATGTGATGCCACATATAAACTATCAGTAAGATTTCATAACTTCCACAAGCAAGGTGACACACCATGGCAATATCCATTTGGATTTCCTAGAGGGTTTGCAACACCTGACACGTGGTTTTTTAATGCTAAGAAATATAATTGGGATAACGATAAGTTTGCTAAGGATTATTATTTGGGTGCAGCGTGTGCTGATGCTAATAAATTCCCCGAAAATGATGAGCACTTCCCATTAGATAAGCACACTGGATTCCATATGGATGCAGTTAAGTTTGCTAATTGGTTACGGGATAACTATGCAGTCCCACGGGGTGTTAAACATATTCTAGAGAAAGTTGATAAGAGTATCATACACTCACAGAAGTATGACTTATACTTTGATTGCACAGGATTCAGGTCACTATTGAATGATAGTGAATGGATTGATTATAGTGATTACCTACCAAATAATAAAGCATGGGTAACACGTAAACAATATACTGTGCATAAAGAGGATGAATTGGTGCCTGTCACTGACTGCAAAGCATTGTCATCTGGTTGGGTGTGGCGTGTCCCTACATGGAGTAGAGTTGGCACAGGATATAATTTCTGTGATAAATTTATTACGACAGATGCTGCATTGCATGAGTTTGCATCACATCTAAAGACAGACCTCGACGAAGGATTCAGACTGATAGATTATAAGACAGGACGTAAGAAAGAAATATGGAAAGGTAATGTAATATCGATTGGTCTATCTGCTGGTTTCATTGAGCCATTAGAATCTAATGGTTTACTATCAGTGCATACATTCCTATTGTATTTGGTTAAGACTCTAGGTAATAGGAAGAATGTAACTCAATTCATGAGAGATACATTTAATAATCAATGTGGTAATGGATTTGACACATTCTCATCATTTGTTGCACTACACTATGCATTGACACAACGTGATGATTCAGAATACTGGCAGCATGTTTCTAACATTAAATATCCTAAGATTGGATTGCTTGACAAATGTCAGAAATTGTATATGGCACCATCAAATGAATTTATCGATGGCATTTCATTTGAAGGTGAAGGACTACTGGCAGTAATGGCAGGACATGGGTGGAATCCATTTGACAATGTGTCTATGGATCATATAGAATTCCATGGAGGTGTGCCCGATGATGCCCCTGCTAATAATTTAGAGATACCTGATTGGGACCTAGATAGTTTACCTAGCCCTTACGAATACTATAAGAGGACCATATATGAAAATTGAATCGATATGTATCGTAGGTGGTGGTAGTAGTGGATGGATGACAGCAGCAATGTTATCTCATTGCTTTCCAGATATGGAGATTGCTCTCATTGAGAGTCCTAATGTTAAACCTGTGGGTGTTGGTGAGTCTACACTTGGACAATTCAATAGGTTTTTAATTCGTCTAGGGTTACACAATAAAGATGCAGAGTGGATGCCATTGTGTAATGCCACATATAAAACATCCATCGCATTCAAGAATTTTAGAGAGGGTAAGGGTGAGAGATTCCATTATCCCTTTAGTGATTTTAATATCAATGAATCATACTGTGACAACCCTATCAGATTCTATGAGTTAGCACTCAAGTATCCTGATTTGTATCCACCTGAGGAGTTTGCTCGCTTCAGTAATAGGTCCACGTGGTTGGCAGAAAAGCATAGGTATGCTGATAGAATTCCTGGCACTGACTGGAATCCTATGACAGATGTGTCATATCATTTTGATGCTGATTTATTTGGTGAGTATCTACGTGACTACCATTGTATTCCTAATGGTGTGGTGCATATCAAAGCAGACATTGAGAATGTAATTAGAAAACCTGATGGATATATTGAGTCCATCATGACTAAAGAGGGTGGAGTTGTTACCACTGACATGTATATTGACTGCACAGGTTTTAAGTCACTGTTACTTGAGCAGCATATGGGTAGTGAGTTTCTCCCATTCAAACATAAACTATTCAATGACACAGCACTAGCAACTAAGATTCCATATACAGATATTGAAAACGAGATGGAACCATACACTGATTGTGTGGCAATGGATGCTGGATGGGTGTGGAATATCCCGTTGTGGAATAGAATTGGCACGGGATATGTATATTCCTCTGACTATATCAATGAGTGTGAGGCAGAGGTAGAATTTAGAAAGTATCTAAGTGACCGTTTTTGCCCGAAATGTGCAGAAGATGCTGAAATGAGGAAGATTAATATCAAACATGGTAAGCACAAAGAAGCATGGGTTAAGAATGTAGTTGGTATTGGTCTATCATATGGATTTGTAGAACCATTAGAATCAACTGGTCTCATGACTACACATGAGAATGTATTATATCTCGTGGATGTATTGGAGAGACGTAACGGTATCACCACACAGATTGATAGAGACTCATTCAATAGACAATGTAATAATACTATTGAAGCGATGGCAAATTTTGTATCACTACATTATACACTGTCATCACGTGAGGACAATCAATACTGGAGAGACGTGACAGAATCCATTTCTTATGGTATGATGGAAGATGACAAAGCAATTCCTACATGTGAGGAGTTGTCTGGTGCCTTGGATTTAATGCAGAGTGCGGAAAATACATTCGCTAAACTGCATGAGCAAAGTGCTGGCATTATATACATTGCTGCTGGTCAAGGTTATCGACCCTTTGGTCAGTCGTCATTTAATGAGAAAAAGATTGCAGGATTTCATCAAGGTGATTACGATGCAGACATGATGCATGAAGAATATCAACGCGACCGTGTTGCTATTGAAGAGTGGACTGATAGACAACTAACACACTATGAGTATCTTAAAAAGAATATCTATGTTTAAGCGAAAGAAATGGATTCGATTTGCTGCTCTTGATGAAGGAGTTGCAGACCTACATCCCATTTTCCCTGCACGCAAACTACATAGAAAGTGGAGGACTGATGCACTTAAGAAGGGTAGAAGTGAGGAGCGTAAGTGTCCAGTTATGCGTGTCCAAAACTTATGGAAGAGGACAATGCGTCCTGATGAATCAGTCCCAGAGTTATGGAATCATGCCGTAACTTGCCCAGCATTGCATGCAATCATGGACTCAGGTTATATCATCCCAGCACCTGCTGATTTTATTATCAACATGGATGGTGAGGGTGTTAACTTTGAGTGGTGTGCTAATACAGTATTCTATGGAAATAGATATGTTAAGGCACACATCCCAGAGCAAACTGAGGGTATGCGTCATCTAATGGACCAAACTAAACCAGTCCTTGATTACACAATCAAACTGGAATTGCCATGGCGTGTGCAGGCACACCCTGACATCGTATTCATTCAACAACCCATTGCATATTGGGATGAAGATAGATTTACAGTGCCAAATGGTATTGTTGACCCATCATATTCTTATGAGATTAATGTGCAACTATTCTGGCAGAAGTTAGAAGCAGGTGCATATCTTGTGAAGGCAGGCACACCACTGGTCCAGTGGTTACCAGTCCATCGTGATTACTTAAGAAGCAAAGATATTGATGTTGTGATTGAGCAAGCAAATCAGCACGATATTGATAACAATGCTATCATGGAGTATAATCGTCGTAAGAATTTTACTGAGACAACTACACTATCCGAGAGAATTAAAACTCAAGAGGAAATTCTCAAACTAAATAAAAACATCGAGAGGTTTAATTAAATGTCTGAAATCGTTGAAAATCCTGGCGTTGGTGCAGGTCCTGGTCAAAGTGTGACTGAGGTTGATTTGGTAGAGCGTGCTAATGTGCCTACTGAAGCAGAAAAGCACATGAGTGTGCCCAATATTGAAGGTCTCATTACATTTGACCAACTTGTAATGAATTTCCTACAACAGCATCATGATACTCTAGAAGAGTATAAGAAGTTGAGTGAAGCACTTGACAATATGCATTATACATCGACTATCACTAAGATTAGTCTAGAGGAATTGCAACAGAAGAAAGACCAACTCAACAAACTGTCAGGAGCAATCGAAGCACTTGCACTGTATAAACAGCATGTTGACCCTAATGTAACTGATAGAGATTTCGTGTTTGACGAAGAGCAGTGAAGCGAAAGGATTTGTTTCCCACACCTGTCTGGACAATAGACAACTGTGGGGTGAAAACTGATGAAATGGTTGAATTTTGCCATCATGTTAAAGATGAGGACCCTGATGGTAGAAAATCATCTAATTTAGGTGGATGGCAATCATGGGATTTTCGCCCAGAAGTGCTCAAACAGAATCCACTTAAACCACTGTATGACGATATCATGCGATATTGTTATGCTGCTGCTGATGACATGGGGTTTCAAGAATATACATTAAGGATGACTAACTTGTGGATTAATATCAACAAGCGTAATGACTTTAATGTAATTCATACACATCCTGGTGCAGTATTATCTGGTGTATATTATCTCTCACTACCTGATTGTTGTAGTGGTGATTTAACATTTCAACGTGACCCTAAAGACCAACACCTGAGAGAGTTTTGGGGATGTAGTGATAACTTTGATAGATTCAATGAGGTTATTGCTGATGAGTATGACATGTATCCAGAGGAAGATAAACTTATTATATTTCCTGCACATCTACCACACCGTGTAAATCAGAGTGCATCTGATGGTGAAAGAATCTCTATATCATTTAATGTAACAGCATTTAGTAATTATTATCATGAGATATACCCAAATAACCAACCTGATAGGACAAAACTATCTCTCTAGACTTTATAATTTAACCACGGGTCAAACTGGTTTCCCGTGGTTTTTCTTGTCTGAAGATATATCATATCCTGTTGATGCAGTAGATAGAGCAATGGGTATTATAAATGAGAAAAGGTCGGTCGGTTTTACTCATTTACTGATGGATGGTGATGGTGTAGAATCACATTTCTTGCCACTCTTCAAACCACTGCTAGATAATATCAGTGACCATTTGGGTGATGTCAATTTTTTTCGTATTAGACTTGCACTACAATTAGATAATGGAAAAGAAATACCTAATCTACCACATACGGACCATGAAGATGACCACTACGCGGCATTATTCTATCTTCATGACTGCTCAGGCGATACTGTATTCTTTAATGAATACGATGACCCCGCATATGGCACAGTTGAGGATAGATGGGGACTTGCAAAGTCCCAAAAATACACAGAATGCCACCGAGTGACACCCGAAGCAAATAAACTATTTGTATTCGATGGTCATCAATTCCATGCATCTAGCAATCCCACACGTCACCCATTTCGTGTAATACTTAATCTTAACTTCACTGCTAATCATGATATTCTTAGAGAAGAACTGGGTACTTGATGATAAACCACAGCACTTTGAAGGTGCTGTTGAAAACCCAGAGCAATATGTAACGTGGGCAGAGGTTGAGTATTGTCTGAATAACCCACAATTTTATGACCTAGAATTTCTACGGGATGGTCAGAAGGTGCCCGTGCCTGAATATCAATTTGTATGGGGACCAAGGCATAAATCTAAGACTGATTGCTTTGATGCATTTAATGATGGATGTGGTCTCATCATTAATAATTTTGAGCACATCGATGGCAAGCAGAAAATACTAGAAGATATTGAAAGACAGTTTCCAGCAATTCATGCCGCAATGCATGTATATTGTGGTATTAAGGGACATGGGTCATTTAATATACACGAAGACCTTGCAATGAATTTTATTATTCAAGTTGAGGGAGAGACAGAGTGGACAGTATATAAAAATAGAGCATCATACATGGTGCCCCAAACAACTAATCTATTAATTAGTAATGAATCACATTTAGATGTTGCAATTAATGTGATGCTAAAACCAGGTGATATGTTATACATCCCTGCACGTCAATATCATTGTGCTAAACCAAAAGGCAAGAGGTTATCACTCAGTGTGCCTATGATTGCCAGAATGTATGTAGAGCATTGTAAAGGTGAAGAGAGGTTTAATCGTGGACTCAATTAATCCATTCCCTATTATATTCAAAGACAAGTATGATTTTAAGTTTGACTCATTTAGATGGAAGGCAGATGAGTATCTTAAAATGGCAGAGGATAAGATTGTAGATGAGAAATTAAATACACCTGAGAATGGTGGTGTCACCACTGTGGTGATGGAGCAACAACACCCACCACATTCATGGGATGAGATTAAACCATTCTTAGAATGGATGTATCCACGTGTTGAAGAGGTATGGCAAACATGGAATTGTAAACCAATGGAGAAATATCTCTCAGACTCATGGATTAATATCCATCCTGAGAATGCATTCACAGAATCACACCATCATCAAGGTGTGACTGTGGCAGTAGCAGCATACTTGCAAGTGCCTGAAAATAGTGGTAGACTGTTAGTTGAAAATCCACTGACATCATATAAGAAGGGAGAACCTCTAGACTATTACTATTGGGATAAAGAATTAAACTATCAACCTATTGAAGTAGAGACTAATGATGTCATATTTTTTCCAGGTTGGTTAACACACAAAACTGAGAAGAGTAAGTCAAAAGAGAATAGATATGTTATGTCACTAAACATCATGGGTAATTGGATTAATGATAGAAGTTTTTGATACACGTCTAGTCACACCTGAATTGTTTCAGGAATTCGTGTGTCTACCATATCAGTTTAGTAGGACTGATGCACCGCCAACACCTGACCAACCTAATGTAGATTTGGGTGGCATGTATTGGACACATCAATTCTATAATTTTACACCTATTGATAACCCTGATTACTTTCAGAATGCAGGCATCGATGGTAGTGATAACAATCTATACTTAGATGTGCTCACATATTTGGAAGCGGTATGCCCAAAAATGCCACCACGTGCCCATTTATACTCATCATATGTAAATGTATTGAGACATGGTAATTCACCTGGAATTCATGTTGATGCACCACATCATGTTGAATCCAACAAAACTGTATTAGTATATCTTAATGATGTATGGCATCCAGAGTGGGGTGGTGAAACAGTATTCTTTGACCACAATTTAGATGCAGTGCACCTAGTGGCACCAAGACCTGGCAGACTGGTGTTATTCGATGGTCGGATTCCCCACACAGGACGCACACCTACACCAAAATTCATGTATAATAGGTATATTCTTGCTTACAAATACATGGACCCTGATGTGAGACAGTCATTATTCACAGAGCATGAGATTAATAATGTCCCACCCATTCAAAATACAGGTGTAGCAGGTTTCGACCCCATCACAGTTGAAAAGATTATGAAGACCCTTGACAATCCTCGGAGGCACGATATTGTTAAATAGTAGTGGCGCTTCCACGGAGGACCCCCCAATGTACTCATTAAAGTCAGCACTTCTCAATAGAGAAGAGAAGAATTTAATCAGAAGAGCGATCTTCCTTTATCAAAAGGAAAATTATAATAAGTATGGTGACTTAACTGCATCACAAATAGAAATCATTCAAGATATTGCAGACAAACTCAACTTGCGATAACTATGGAAGTTTTGCCTTTATTCTCTCAACCTGTTTATATTAACATGGTGGAGTTGACAGATAGCATAATTGCTGATGTTTCTAATACTGATGTTGAGCATATCGAGAGTGAATACATTAATAATGGAAGCATGTCACTCGATACTCAATGGTTAACATCATCACCTGAGACTATGGCGATAGTTGATAATGAGGTGGACAGATATGTCCACGATGTCCTCGGAATTGCTAGACAAAGGCATTATATCCAACATCAATCCTCGTGGGTCAACTACCATCGCGAGGGAGATTCTGCTGCAATGCACTCACATGTAAATTCTATGTTTAGTGGATGTCTATACATTAAGACACCACCCGAATCAGGAGAGTTTAGATTTAATGTGCCTGCAATGTCACCTACTTACATCACTCAAACTGTAAATCCTGATTTAAGTGAATCAAACATTTATAATATGAGAGAGGTAAGTATTCAACCCGAAGAGGGCATGGTGATATTATTTCCATCACACTTACCACACAGTGTAAGTAAGTGCAACACAAATCTACCACGATACTCAATCGCATTTAATTATTTCATTAAAGGAGTATTTGGTAATGATATTGATAACTTACGATTATGACCACACCTCTATTTCTATCTGAAGCAGTGCCAAAAGAAATTAAAAACATACTCAAATCACTAGAGAGGGGAATGCCTGCAAAGTATGGTGATATGATAGGCACCATTGAATTCGTGAGTGAAGAGTATATCACGTTATGTGTGTCAACTAAACCTAATCCTGCAGGCAGTAGACACGCAATGAATAAATGTTGTCTATGTGTCTATCAACATCAATGGGACGATTTAGAGATAGAGGACACACACTTTCAAGATAAAAGAAA
>CENJ01112577.1_pt1 | contig 13472 bp, 9 predicted proteins | sample 356161 | NCBI WGS metagenome assembly CENJ01 (sample SAMEA2619531, study PRJEB7988) | marine metagenome | biome: marine biome (ENVO:00000447); feature: surface water layer (ENVO:00002042); material: "saline water (ENVO:00002010), including plankton (ENVO:xxxxxxxx)" | depth 5 m
AGCATGCGAGACCAGCTGATAACGCCAAGTTGATCTATCCCGACACCGGCCAATGCAGCCTCGTCAGCAAACAACTCTGGATTGGCCGCCTTCAGCGCAATGAGGCCGGGATGATCAGCATCAACAAAACGATCTGGCCCGAGTAAGGCTTGAGGTGGAAAGGAAGGAGACGTCTTCCAGTTCATATCCATTTCATGCCAAAGCATTTCCGCATGGAACTGGACGTTATCGGAGAGGTCCATGTTCACTTCACCAAAGACGCGCTTGCTGTCCTCTTCCTCGATCAAGTTAGCGAAGAAGGTGTACTGGAACCGGCAGAATTCATCGATGAGGGCACCACCTAGGGCGTCACAGTTTGGATCAGCCACGGTGCCGAGGACGCCGCTGGCGAGACCGCCATTTCCATTTGAAACTGCTGGGAACATGGTGCCCGGGTTTCCAATTGACGACCAGCCGCCTGGCGCCGGGTTCTCTGCGAAAGGACGAAGCCCCCAATCGCGGTCTTTGACGCCTAGCTCACCACGCTGTGAGAGTTCAGCAGCGAGGGTCCAGTTTGCTCGGCCCACTGAATCGCCGATGATGAAGCTCATATTCTGATCGCCAGACGACCCTTCAATAATCTGATGGGACAGCTGCGCCTCAAACCCCTGGAAGTTCGATCGGGTCAAGAGGTTCACAACGCCACCGATAGCATCAGACCCATAGGTCGCTGCCGCGCCGTCCTTCAACACCTCGAGTCTTCTTAGCGCGATAGTTGGAATGGCGCTGATGTCCACACCCTGGCTTTCCGTCGTGACGTGGCGCTTGCTGTTCAGCAAGACCAGCGTCCTCGCAGGCCCCAGGCCTCTCAGGTTAACGGTCGACACACCGCCATTGGACTGACCGCCGCGATCGTCGAATTGGTTCGTCTCGGATAGGGTGCCGGAACTCACATTCAGGTTCCGGATAATTTCGTTAATGCTGGGTGCCCCAACGACTTCCAGGTCAGATCGATCGATAACGTCTACTGGCAAGGCGGCGTCCTCTGGCGTGCCCCGAATATATGAACCCGTGACAACAACTTCTTCGATGACGTTTTCATCCGATTGTGCAGGTGCAGCACTTATTAAGCCTCCGCCAGCGAGCGCCAACATAAGCATCACGAGCAGGCCATTACGGCCAGGCATGAACGGCGCCCAAAGGCCAGAGTCGGCTATGGTTTTAGCAAACATGTTCTCTCCATATTTTTGTTGAAATGGCCTAAGCCGCCCTCACGAGCCCTGCGTCTCCACTCGGCTCGCTCGGGATGTCGCCAGCGCGACTGTGCCTCCCCAACCCATGATTCGGGTAAGGCTGCGGAAAGCGTCAATCGGAATGGCACGCAATTCAATAGTTTAAGTGTTTTTTATCGCGAATTTCTAACTTTTGACTTACAGAAGGCCATGTGACCCTCGTCCCCTGAATAGCGCCTATCGAAACTGCGCCTCCCTGCCCCTGGGCAAGCGGTCGACGAAAAGAGGGTTGTTAAAACATCAGGCCGCCCAGCAAAAACATTCAGGGGGGGCGTCCCAACAAAGTTAGGGCATCACGGTTTCTATCGTTAGCCAGCCTCAGACCTAGCGTTGACCCAATTGACCTCATGCAGCCGTCGTGGGCCTTACCCCAATCCAATAAATTTTTGCATTCGATAAGCAAAAAACCGGCACCCTTTGCTATAGTCTTTTTAGGGGCTGGCACACCGGATAACGCCCTAAAACCCAATAAAAACAATGCGAATTACAATTCTACATTTGATAATCATGCCGCGAGATCAACCACCATCCCACGCGCATGACTTTTGAGAGGAATGCCCCATGGAAGCAACAGAGAACGTCGAGGAAGCAGTCGCAGAAACGGGTGTAGATGCTGATAAAGAGACCGCCACCGCGTCAGAGGCGCCGGCAGCAGCAGAGGCATCTGGAGATAACGAAGACAAAGAGGATTTCGCTGGCTTTGACGGTACCTGGGATTACGAATGGGTGCGTACCCTGGATCAGTTTATGGAAGATACGCCATGGACCTGGATCGCCGTGGCCGTTTTTGCTGCCGGGATGATTTACTCGATATATAACAACCGGAGCAAATCAGACGACTAGGCCTCACCCCGCTCAATGTCTCCCATCCCGAGCAGGTGAAGTCAGCCCCTCCTCGACATGATAAGGCGCCTTCACCCCCCAGCCGCCTATCTTTCCTACCCTGCGCCCGCCGCTCCGAGGGCGCGAACCCTCAGGCGGCGAGCACCGACCGCTAGCCCCGACGCTAAAGCCGAGTGAGTTTTTTGCTGGGATAAAAAGCCAGTACGTATTGCTCGTAGAGAGACAGCTGCCTACCCGTTCCTGACCCACATCGCTCGATGTAGCTACTGTCAGAAAACGTACCAAAAATGCGATCCCAAATAATCACGCCGCAGCCGAAGTTCGTGTTGCTGTCATCAAAGTTTTGGGAATGGTGCAGCTGATGATGTTCGGGGGAGGTAAAGATCCAGTTCCACACGCCCGAGCGCATGGGCAGGTTTGAGTGCGTGATCCACCCATTGCAGAACCCGAGTGCTGCACTTACCGCGACCACCTCGGAGGTGGCGCCAAACAGCGCGAGAATCACCGGGGTTGAAATACTCAACGCCAGGAACTCCGTGGGATGGGTACGGTCGGACCGCATGGCGCTCATCTTGGTGATGTGATGATGAGTCGCATGGGTGCGCCAAAGCAGGGTGTATTGATGAGACCAGCGATGAATCCAGTAATAGATAAACTCAGTCGTGGTCTGCACAAACACCGCGCACAGAATCAGCCCTGGAATCGTGGTGGCCTCAAGCGTGAACGGTATAAACGAATTATCCCGAATCCATTCGAAGGCATCCTTGATGGGCGTCCGGTAATAATCACCGATCAGGGGCAGCCAGATATACGCTGCCGTAAATATCCAGAATAAGTCTTCGACAAAGTCCTTTTTGTTCAGCAGCCAGGCCTTCTTCTTTGTCCAAATACGCTCCGCGCCCAACAGCAGGATTAGCGGGGAGAACAATAAAATCGCCGTAAGCGTATCGGCGTCCCCGCCCAGGGCTTCAGGGGTCATCGCCTCACTGGTGATGGCAATGGCAACGGCAGACATGGCGGTCAAGGCGATCAGCGGCTGGGGCAACGTCCACAGAAATTCCGTCAGCTTCGACTTGTACGGGTAGATCGGCGGATCCATCGGGTCATCGGTCTGTGATGCAGCCGGGCTCTCGTGCTCACGGCCTGTTCTTTCATAGGTCACGGTTTCATCTAAGAACGAATCGCTAGAGAGGTCACTCATCGTTGGGGTCCTTTCCTGCAGGTTAATTGATAACACCGGCTCAGGGTCCTGCGCTGGGCGCTTGGGGCCATGAACACCGGGACACGCCTTGAGCCCTTGCCCCTGCTTTTTCCAGAGGCCGCCCTTTGGCTGAACAACCTCGTGTTTTGCAAAAACCGTTCCAAAAAATGGGCCTGACCATCCCGCCTTGGCCCCCGTGCCTGAGCCTGGCCCCCTCCCACCGCTGAGCGCCACGCCTAGCTATCTAGCTCGGCGGGCATAGACGCCGTAAAGGATTGGTTTTGGGGGATTTTTTTAATCGGCTGTGGTCCCGGAAAACGAGGACAGGTACTGGTTGTCGCCAGGACCCCTCGGGACCACAACCTAGACAAAATTGCCCCCAGCAAAGCAGGGTCAGCTGGGTTACCGGAAATACAGCGGGGCTGCCACATTTTGGTTCGTTTTAGAGCTTTTTGGTGCACGGATTCTGCAACCCAGCGCCAGCTACTTACCCAGATGCTCGGTTTCAACGACTCACATACCTATGGCGATGCAGAACGCTTTATCGATCTGGCCTAAGTGCGCTCGATCAGGGACATGCAGCGCCTGATCTATCCGCAGACATGATCGTCATCCCTGACAAGGCGTTAACGGTCAGCGCCGGCAGGTGGATTGACCGGCGGAAACGCGATCCCCACTTCTCACGGCCATCAAGCAGTCCAGCCCCTAGCGAACCTGACTGGCGCCGCGAAAGATTGCATTCAGGAACAGCACGTTAAGGCCATTTTGCTGGGCTCGAAAATTAGGATCCTGGGTAAACCCGATCACCACCCCTGCACCCTTGGGTTCTACGGCGACAAAGGGCTTGTAGGCGAGCTGTTTCTGGTTGCCTTCCCACATAAATCCGCTCACCAGCAAGTCTTCCTGGGCAGCGAATCGCACAACATTCGCGCCTTGGTCTATGGTGCTGGGGGTGTAAATGGCCGTTCCTCTGACCAGCACCTTCAGGTTCGGGGAGACGCCCGCGCTCATCCAGTGATCCCCGTCCACCTCTGCCCGTGCAATGGCCCCGGTTACGCGCTTTGGCTGCCGCTCGTCATCCGCGATGGCCTGCCGGTAGGAGGCCTCGCTGAGCACGGTGCCGTCAGTGAAGAGCCCGTCGTCGTCGGGTGCAGACGACGCCCCCGGTCCTTCATCCTCCAGAGGGTCCTGGGCCATCCTCTCCCGCCTAACGGACAGTAGATCAACATCTGGGTGCGCTAGGAATGAGGTTGCTCCGGCAATGGAAATCAGGACGCCACCTTCCTCTACCCAGCGACGGAGTGTCTGAATGCCAGCTGGTCCCAGCGCCCCCAGATAAGCTCGATACGAACCATCTGGAATGAGAAATACGTCGTAATCGTCCAAGTCGAATCGGCTGAGGGACTGGGTCCGGACGATGGTCATCGGATAGTCGAACAATTGCTCCAGGGTGAACCGCGTGCTGCCGGCGCTATAGGCACTGGTTGGCGCGTCCCACAGCATGGCGATCTTTGGCTGGGCCATACTGACGAAGTTGTCACTACCGAAATTGGGGCCTTGGGTGACCCAGCTCTCATCCGCCGCTACCACATCGGCACCGGTTTCCTGGGATAGGTCCCTGACGATAGCGTGTACGTCATCAGCGTTTTGATGCACGTTGATCACGAGCGTACCCCGACCATAGCGCCGGCCCTGGTGCACGAAGGGCAAATCCGTTCCCTTCATCTTAACCCCGGCACGTAGGGCCTTGGTCATAAAGCGCGCCGCGGAACGACTCCCCCAGGGGACGATGTAGACAAGGCCCGCATCCGTCCAAGGCGCTGCCTCCTGCCCCGAGGACTCTAACGTGAAGGGTTCGCTTCTAGCGGAGACGCGCCTAGAACACTCGATGCTTTCTGCATCAAACATCAGGGGCAGTGACCACGCCGTAACGTCGTAAATCTGGCTGGCTAGCCCCTTGTCGGCACGCGCGCGCTCCTGAGCCATAAACGCTTCAGGCAGCTCAACGTCCTGCTCTAGCAGCGTTTGGATAAGCCTCTTTCTAGGTTGGTTCAAATTAACAAAAAAACTGCCCGCCGAGACGTTCTCGCCGCAAAGGCTAAAGTCCTCCAAGGCCCTGCTGACCTCAACGCCCTGTCGGGCCAATACCTTAGCTAAGTCCAAGGCACCGTCAGAGTTCACGATCTTCGGAAAGATAAACGACCGGACCTTCCCCTTCTCCCCCTCGGAGATCGCCGAACGACGATAGTCGTAGAACTGGCTGAGCAAGAGTTCTCGATGGGTGACGACGGTTTCAATGGTGCCCAAGGAGGCAGCAAGGTGATTCCTTATGGTCTCGGCATAGGTCAGCTTCGTGCCGTCATACCGGGTTGCTACCAGCCCTCGTGCGGACGCCTGTTCGTAGGTCATGCCTATGCTGCCATGATAGAAGGGCCAACTGGCCCCGTATCCCGGGAAGAGCGCGTCGAATACCTCTCTGGTGTAGTAGTCGGCACCCATGGCATCAAAGCGCCGCGCGTTGGTTTTCCCGAACAACGTCAGCGCCTCCCGCTGCTCCTGGGTAAGGTGTGGATTGAAGGGGTCGGCCTCTGGCGCGAAGAAATAGGTCGAATCCGTTCCCATTTCGTGGGCATCCACAAAGGCAACGGGCATCCACTGGAGGTAAGCCTTGGCATGGGCCTGGGTCTCAGGCTGGGTCTGGGCGAACCAGTCTCTGTTCAGATCAAACAAATAATGATTCGTTCGTCCCTGGGGCCAGGGTTCGTCATGCTCGGCGCTCCCCATATTCGCGTCAGCGACAATGCCGCTGGCGCTTTCAAAGTGGTGCACAAAACGGTCTCGGCCATCGGGGTTTTGCACCGGATTGATGATAATCACCGTTTCACGCATGGCTGTTTTCACCATGGCATCATCCAGGCTCGCGATAAGATGATAAGCCGTGGCCATCGCCGCTTCCGGAGACGAAATTTCGTTTCCATGGACGCCATAAGACAGCCAGGTTGCGGCGGGATGCGCCTGTATCAACGTCTCAGCTTCCTCCGGGGAAAGGATGCGCGGGTCAGCGAGTCGCGCCATGTCCCGCTGAATCTCCGGCAGCCGAGCCATATTTTTTTCATCCGATATCACGGCATAAAACAGCCCTCTCCCCTCCCAGGTTGACCCGTAATCGACAATCTTCACCCTGTTGGGCGCATGGGCCTGCAGGGCGTCAAAATACTTGCGCGTGTCGGCAGCCCAGGTGATTTTTTCGCCGAGGCTGTACCCCAGGACGCTTTGCACTGTGGGCACTGCCGCATCATATTGTTGGGAGCCGAATACCGTGGGTGCTGCCTTGGCTATCACGGCCGTGTGTACCAGCAGTAGGCAGGCGGCCGCCCACCAGACCAATTGCTCAAGCCGAGTCGCTCTTTTTAGCAAGACTGTTACCCTCATCCTCTTAATCCTCTCTTTTTTATCTCAACCCTTTGCCCTTAGGTCTCAAACCTGTGCCTTCTGGCCTCAAACCTCTGGCTTCTGGTCTCAAACCTCTGGCTTCAGGTCGAGCTATGTACGTTTTGCGCGCGTGACTGTGGGGTGGCGGTCGACGATGCATCACGCTCAAACCTGCGGCCCTATTAACGCACAATCCCGTGCCAATTGGTCAATGCAGCGATATTAAACCCACGGCATCAGCCAGTGCTGCCAGGAGCGCATGGAGGGAAGTGGTGCTGTTGGTCTGCCCAAAAATCAATCGGTCTGGTCGTACCAGCACACATTCGCCCTGCAGCGCCGGTTCCGGGAACTTTCCTCGCTCGACCTTCAGGCCCGAAATGTCGATCTGTCTGATTTCCAGCATTTCCATCACGGCCTGGCTGGCTGGTGAAAGTGAAATGGGTCCGTTAGTGATCAGGCCAAAGTGAGGGCCGAGCAGGTCATCGAAGCGAAAGACCTTGCCGGCGGCGTCGCGTACCAGGGGCTGAGCCAGCAAATAACCCGTCGCCCCCTCATCGGATACCTGGGACACCATGACGGCGCCGGATCGTATGGGCGGCTGCTCTCGGCCTTGACCGTAGCCGGATTTACGCACCGTCTTTCGTACGGTTGGCGCCGCCTCGCCCGCAGCAGCAGCCGCTTCTTGATCCGCGAGGTTTTGCATCAAATATCCCAGCTCCACGGCCCAAAGCACCAGGTCATGGGCATGGGCGTCGCGCTCTGCCTGATAGGTCTCGAGCAGTGATTGATCACAAACACCACGAAAGATCAGCGGCAGCTTCCAGGCCAGATTGATCACGTCTCGCATGCCCGAGTTCATTCCCTGACCCAAAAAAGGTGGGGTTTGATGGGCTGCATCGCCCGCCAGAAAAACGCGACCCTGCTGCCAGCTGCTGGCCACTGCCGCATGGAATTGATAGACCGCGGCGCGGCGAATCCGATAGGTGTCCCGGGGTGTCCAGCTATCCAGCAAGGCGTAAATGGTTTGGGTTTCAGCCATCTCCTCGGCGGTTTCCCCAGGGTTGAGCTGAAACTCCCAGCGGCGGTAGGGGTCCTTTGTGGCCACGTAAGTATGGATGCGTTTCGGATCGCAAATTTGCAGTACCTCATTGGGCAGATCGTGGGGTTTCTGCATCTCAACATCCACCACCAGCCAGTCTTGATCGTAGCCCAGGTCTCGCCAGTGGATACCTAGGGTTTTACGAATTGAGCTGCTGGCACCGTCGCAGGCGATCAGGTACTTGGCGCTTAGTGCCAGGTCGCCCCTGGATCCCGTGGCATGAAGGGAGACCTGTTCTGGATGGGTCTCAAATTCAGTGACCTCGTATCCAATATGCGTGGTCACCCTGGGGTGGGACTGCGCATGGGCGCGCAGGAAGGTTTCTAGTTCAGGTTGGTCGAACATATTGGCTGGCTGCCAGCCGTTGCTGCCCATGGACGCCAAAGTGCCACCGAATAGCCACTCACGTTTGGAGTTGGCAAAGCCCGCCCGCTCGTCCTCACGGAGAGGCTGCATCATCTGGTTCACGGCTTCCGCCAGTCCCGCAGGCTGCAGGGCGCGGATGATTTCGCCGTCCAGGCTCACGGCCCGAGGCAGAGTATAAACGCCCGTATCCCGCTCTATCGCGACGACATTTAACCCCGCCTCGGCGAACAAAATCGCACCCAAGCACCCGACCGGGCCCAGGCCGACGATGGCGACATCAAACCCGTGAACAGCGGTCACGGTCATTGGATGAAGGCGGTATCCGGTTCTGCAATGACCTCATTCTCGATGAAGCCAAGACCCTGGATCTCAACCTTGACCCGGTCGCCAAGCTGCAGCGTCCCCAGGGGCTGCATGGCGGCACCCACTCCACTGGGGGTACCGGTGGCGATGACGTCACCAGGCTCCAAGGTGAATGCGGTGCTTAAAAACTCGATGATGTCATAACAATTGAAAATCAGGTCATCGGTGTTCGTTTCCTGACGCAGGGCGTCATTCACGAAGGTTCTGAGCATCAGATTGTGGGGGTCCACCTCGTCCGGTGTCACGATGGCGGGTCCAAAGGGACTATGGGTATCCCATGATTTCCCCATAGTGAACTGGGGGGGGGTCGCTAAAAATTGCCATTCTCGAACGCTGACGTCGTTGAGGATACAGAAGCCGGCAATCACTTTGTTGGCGTCCGCCTTGCTGACCCGGCGGCACCGCTTGCCAATGACGATGCCCAGTTCACCCTCATAATCCAGCATATTGGTTTCCTCGGGCGAGTGAATCGGCTCATAGGGGCCGTTGGCAGATGTGGCTTGCTTGGTGAAAACCACCGGGAATTTTGGAATCTCCATGTTGCTTTCTTCGGCATGGGCTCGGTAGTTGAGGCCAATAGCTAAGATTTTGGGTGGGCGCTTCATGGGCGCTTCAATGACCACATCGTCAACGGAAAAATGGGGCGTCGCGTCCAGGTGGTTGGCCGCTTCCTGCATCCCCGCGTCTCCCGCCTCAAGAAAGGCGAGCATGTCCTTGGGTAATGCCGGAGCAACCTCGGACAGGTCAATAATCTGCCCGTCCTGCAGCAGTCCAATCCTCGTGCGGTCAGATTCAGTAAAGGTTATCAGTTTCATAACGGGTCTCCTGGTGAGTTGAAGAGATTGGCTAGCGCGTCGGCATGGGCGTCTACCATTGCTGGATCCAGCGGGTTCCTGCCTGATAAGGCCTCGGCCTCCGCAGCGTTGGAAAACATGAGCGTCGCAGCACCGGTAACGATGTAGTAGAAGTGGTGCGCCTCGAAATTCGGCGCCACGCCCAACTCGGCGGCTTGATCAAAAATCCTACAGACGTGCCCGTACCAAGGCCGCACCGATCGCTCCAACAACCAGTCCAAGCGCCAGTCCCTGTCCATACCCTCTTGAATCATCAGACGGTTTAACTCGGGGTACCTGGCGCAAAAGGCCACGTAGGCCCGGACAAAGAGACGCAGCCGTGCCGCTTCGTCTGCTTCATTCAGGGACGCTAGGGCTTCCCCCAGGTCATGTTCTGTCGTCGACATCAAATAGTCAGCGGCGGCCGTCCAGAGCTGTGCCTTGGACCCAAAGTGATAGGCGATGAGCCCACGCTTGACGCCTGCGGCGGCCTCGATGCTGCGTGTAGAGGAGGCTTCATAGCCCCGGGTAGAAAACGCCGCCAGAGCGGCTTCGACCAGCTTCCGTTTGGTGGCCTTGGCATCGCGAATTTTGTTTTCGCAGGACGGTGCTTGGACGCGTTGGGCAGCAATCACATTGGGCTCCGGAATGAACTTGTATCGCGTTGCGCTACTTTATATATTGCTTGTCAATTGGCAAGTTAAAAGTGGGGAAGCCATGGCAGGTATCAAAGATGTTCTCTATGTCAGATTTAAGGTGACGGACCTGCAGGCGCAGAGGCAGTTTTTGAATGATTTCGGGTTCCAGACCCAGATCGAGGATGATTTGCTGATGGCTCGGGGCACGGACAGCAGTCCCTATATCTACCTTGCCGAGGCCTCTGACACCCCGGCATTCGTCAGCGTGGGGTTTGAGGCGGAGTCCGAGGATGCCCTGCGAGACATTGCTGCTATTGACGGCGTGCCCGTGGAAACCAATGCACTCCCGGGGGGCGGATTAATCGCCCGGCTGATCGATCCAAATGGCTTTGCGGTAGAGGTAGTTACCCAGATCGCCCACAGCCCAGAGCTCCCCGTCGCGGGACGCTCAGGACTAAACGACGGCAGCACCAAGCAGCGCCTGGGCCAGCGTGTGGCGCTAGATGCTTCGGCGTGTTTGATCAAGCGTCTCGGACATGTGGTGCTCATGGTTGAGGACTTCCCTGAAACCTTTGACTGGTACCAGCAGCGGCTAGGGCTTCTGATTTCCGACGAAATCGTGATGGATCAAGACGGCCAGGAACAGACCCTGGGTGCCTTTACGCGATGCAATCGAGGAGCAACATTCGTTGACCATCACACGCTGTTTTTTATCCATGCCGGTCAGGCGGACTTTAATCACGCTGCATTCGAGGTCGCGAATTGGGACGTATTGATGCAGAGCCATTACACCCTGAAGAAGGCTGGCCACCAGCACTCCTTCGGCGTGGGTAAACATATTCTGGGAAGCCAGACGTTTGACTACTGGAAGGACCCCAACGGCTTCATGCTTGAACACTTCACCGATGGCGATTTGTTTAATGAGTCTTTCGGCTCTCACAAACGAAGCCCCGAAGAGCTGTTGGGGACGCTTTGGGGACCGGAAGGCATGCCCGGTCAATAACCCAGGCTAGGAGACGAGAGGATGATTCTGCTAATCATTGTTCTAGCGACCGCTGCCCTCGCGCTTTTGGCAGTTTTAAGAGAGCGTACCCTGAGGCAAACCCGAGCGGTGCCCCCGGGGCTACAGAGCGACGTTACCTTGCCCTATAACGCCGAGTGGACGCTCTATCACAATCCCTTTTCTCTGTGCTCAAAAAAAATACGAGTGTGCATGGCCGAGTACGGCGTCCCCTATGACAGTATTTCTATCGACTTGATTGAAACCGGCGGCTATCAAAACATCAGCCGAGACTTTCTCAAGGTGAACCCGGGCGCCACGGTGCCGGTTCTCCTTCATAACGGTCATCCCATCTACGAATCCCACGAGCAACTGAACTACGTAGCGGGCAGGGTCGATGAGGCTGGCCTATTGGTGCCCCATGGCCCGGAACAGAAGGAGGTCATGGCAGCCTGGGTCCACAAGACCTCCCTCCTGGGGGATCACCCCATCGAGTCACCGGAAGCGACCGCAGGCAACGCCGTGGCCGGATTGACGATTCCGATTTTCGCTTCTATGGTGGCGAAGATTCCCGTCCTCAAAATTTTTGAGGGCCTACTGTTTCACCGAATCAAACAGCGCGTATTCTTTTTCCTGCTGATGAAACTTACGGGACTGTCCAAAACCCTGACGCTGAAACCCGTGAACCAGATCATCCATCGCGCCGACCGAGCCATGGCTGCTCATCTCATCGACCTCGAGCATCAGCTAGACCAATCCGGGGGGCCGTGGATTTGCGGCCAGCAATTCACCCTGGCCGACGTAGGCATGATGGTGATTTTTGATCGCCTGCGAGAAGGCGATTGGTTGACGCGCTCGCTTGACGACCGGCCAGTTCTCCAGGGGTATTGGGCAGCCCTGCAGCAACGCCCAAGCTATCGGCAGGGATGTTTGGAGTTTGCGCATCCGGCGGTCACGGAAGCGACCCAGGCCTTGGTTGAGATCAAGCGCTCGGGTCGATGGCCCTCGGGCCTTCCCCAATAGTCCGCCAAAGCGATTCCGGACCGACCTCGGAAAGCTCAGCAGCCTAAGGCGCGTGGTCGCCCTGCCCTCGTTCAATGCCCTTGGGTCGGATACACTCTTCGCGCAACAGACCCTCGCTACTGTCGTGGGTCCAGTAGGATGAACGAGAAGAGGCGTGACATGAGAGCCATCCAAATCAGACACCCTGGCGGGCTGGATCAACTTCAACCGGTAGAACAAGACATCCCTGAACCAGGCCCCGGACAGATTCGCGTTCGCTGGCATGCCAGCTCTCTCAACTACCATGATCTGCTGGTCGCCAATGGCGGGATTCCGGTCACCGACGGCCGTATTCCTATGTCCGACGGCGCCGGAAAGATCGATGCCGTGAGTTCCGACGTGACGCGCTGGCAGGTGGGCGACAGAGTGATGTCGCTGTTTTTTCCGGATTGGCAGGAAGGCCGCCATCACCCGGAACGCACGGCAGCCGTAACCGGCGACACCATTGATGGCTGTGCCTGCGAATACGCGGTGCTGGCTGAAAACGCCGTCACCCCCATGCCCAAGAATCTCTCCTTTGCCGAGGCCGCCACGCTGCCCTGTGCTGGGCTCACAGCATGGCACGCCTTAATGGTGCGCGGCAAAATGCAGGCGGGCGACACCCTTCTCGTCCAGGGGACAGGCGGCGTGTCCGTGATCGCCCTGCAGCTCGCCAAGGCGGCCGGGGTCTCTGTGATCGCCACCACCTCGTCCCATGCAAAAGGCGAACGCCTCGCGGCCTTGGGCGCGGATCACGTGATTAACTATGCAGATAACGAGAACTGGAGCCGTACCGTCAGCAAAATCACCGGCGGCGGCGTGGACCATGTCATTGATATTGGCGGTGCCGCGACGCTACAGCACTCCATTGCCGCTGCCCGCACCTCAGGCCACATTTCCCTAGTGGGCATTTTGGGCGGCGTTAAAGCCAACATTAATGTACCCATGATCTTTGCCAAACAGCTGCAGGTTCACGGCGTCGCGGTTGGCAGTGCAGCTATGCAAAACGATCTGACCCGTGCCATCGAGGCAGGCCGTATCAAACCAGTGATCGACAGTAATTTCGACCTGGCCCAGTCCGCCGAGGCCTTCTCCTATCAAACCAGCGCCCGACATTTCGGCAAGATCACGCTATCCATTTAGGGTTTTAGGGCAGCTAACGATTAACCTGGGATGCTGTCAGCGCACAACGCCATAGGCACGACCCGGTCGTCTTATCGCGTTGGAAAGCCCGAAAGAGTGTCTGTTCGGGAAAGGCTCAAAGGGCAGGATTAAGGCGGTTGTGGGTAAAACTCGCCTTTGTGGGTAAAACTCGAATCAGCCAAATTAGGCACTGACGCCTAACTAGCTGATTCAATTAAAGAAATTGGTGGGGACGGCACCGT
>CENJ01061808.1_pt1 | contig 13471 bp, 16 predicted proteins | sample 356161 | NCBI WGS metagenome assembly CENJ01 (sample SAMEA2619531, study PRJEB7988) | marine metagenome | biome: marine biome (ENVO:00000447); feature: surface water layer (ENVO:00002042); material: "saline water (ENVO:00002010), including plankton (ENVO:xxxxxxxx)" | depth 5 m
AAATCAGCAATGATGAGTATTTTATCATCTATTCTAGCCGTTGGTGCGATAGCCGGCGGAGCTCCAGCGGCAGGATCAGCACTTTTAATGGGTGGACAACACTTAACTTCTGCTAGAGCATTAGCATTTTCAAGGTCTCAAGAGCATTTAGCTGATCAGACAGCCATAAGATTAATGAATAACAACGGCTTTTCGCTAAAAGGATTAATAAATATATTTGAAAAACTTCAAAATAATGAAAGATTAAAAAAAATTAATCCTTACTTTTTAACACATCCACTATCCTCTGAAAGGATAAAAAATATAAAATTAAATATAAGAAAGAGTCAAAAACTAAGAGATTTCTCATCTTTTAACGAAAGATTTAGTTTGATTAAAGCAAAGTTCAATGGTTACTTTCTAAGTGAAGACCAAATAACTTCTATCTACCCAGAAAATAATATACAAAAATATTATGCCCTTGTTTTTAATAATTATAGAAGAGGTAAAGTTAGAAAATCTATAGAACAAATAAGAAAGTGTATAGAGTATAATAATGGTAACCCATACTTCTACGAAATTCTGGGACAAATATATTTTGAACAGGGAGACTTTGATAATGCTATAAAATCTTTTATAGAAGCAATAAGAATTAACCCCAAAGAAAAAAGTTTTGAATTATTTCTAGCAAAGTCACTTTATCATAGTAAGACTAATTTAAATTATAAAAAATCTATCAACCTTTTAGATAAATATATTAAAAATGATGATTTTCCGGTTGATGCTTGGCACTATTTAGGGTTAAATTATGGTAAACTTAAAAAATTAGATTTATCATCATATGCATTTGCTGAAAAGTATTTGCTGGTAAATCAACTTGATAACGCTACAATACACATAAATCGTGCTAAGCAATTATCAAAAAACACAGTTTTGCTTAATAAGTTAAGTGATTTAGAATATCAAATAAATAAAAGAAAAAGTAAATGAAAAAGATAAATATTATTAATGGGCCAAATCTAAACTTGTTAGGTAAACGAGAGGTTGAAATATATGGTAAAAAAAGCCTTGATGATATCATTAATGAATGTCAAATAATCGCCAATGAGTTAAATATTAAGCTAAGTTTTTACCAAAGCAATTCTGAATCTGAAATCATCGAGAACATTCAAAAATCAAATAACTTTGATGGATTAATAATTAATGCAGGGGCATATACTCATACATCAATAGCAATACACGATGCTTTAAAAGTACTTAAAATACCAAAAATTGAAGTTCATATCTCTAATATTTATAATAGAGAGGAGTTTAGAAAAAATTCATTTATAAGCAGCTCAGTTAATGGTATTATCGCCGGATTTGGAACGGATGTTTATAAAATTTCAATACAATCTATCAATTATCTTATAGAAAATCATGAAAATCGATAAAAAAATATCAGATAATATAACAGAACTATCTAAAATTATGGATAAGAATAATCTTTTAGAAATCGATATTTCAGATGGTAAAAATTCTTACAAGCTAAAAAAACTTTCTGATAAAAGTAATTTTATCGAAAAATTTAAAGATGAAGTATCTGATCAACCTTTTAAAAAGGATAATACTGATGTAAAAGATTCATCTTTAAAATCTCCACTTGTTGGCACAGCCTATCTTTGTCCAGAACCAGGTTCAAAAGCATTTATTGAGGTTGGACAAACCGTAAAAATTGGTCAAGTAATACTCATAATTGAAGCTATGAAAACAATGAATGAAATTACTGCTGATAGAAATGGAGTTGTGAAAAAAATTTTTGTAGAAAACGAAGCTCCAGTTGAGTTTGGGGAGCCACTTGTTTTAATTGAGTAATGTTAAAAAAAATTCTAGTAGCTAATAGAGGTGAAATAGCCCTTAGAATTCTTAGAGCCTGTAAAGAGCTTGGGATAAAAACTGTAGTTGTTCATTCTACAGCAGATGAGAAAGAAATGTTTGTTAGACTTGCAGATGAAAGCGTTTGTGTCGGCCCCCCTCAAGTCAAAGGTTCTTACCTTAATATTCCATCAATAATATCAGCCGCAACCATAGGAAATGTTGACGCTATCCACCCCGGTATAGGGATGTTATCTGAAAATGCAAATTTTGCAAAAATTGTTCAAGATCATGGGTTTACTTTTATTGGGCCAGATTTTACTCATATTGAAAATATGTCGAATAAAATTAAGGCGAAAGATTTTGCGGTAAAAATTGGATTACCCATAGTTCCGGGGAGTAAAAAAAACATTAAAGACTTAGCAGAAGCAAAAGCTATAGCTGGTGAAATAGGTTATCCTATTTTAATTAAGGCTACGAATGGCGGTGGGGGCAGAGGAATAAAAAAAGTTTTCAAAGAAAAAGAATTAAAAGAAAACCTCTCTTTAGCTAGAAAAGAAGCAGTGCAGAGCTTTGGTAATGATGAGGTTTATATTGAAAAACTAATTGAAAATCCTAGACATATTGAGGTTCAAATCATTGGTGATAGTTTTGGAAATATTATTCATGTAGGTGAGAGGGAGTGCTCGATACAGAGGAGAAGTCAGAAAATAATTGAGGAATGTCCAAGCCCAGCAATTTCTGATGAAGAAAGAAAAAGAATTTGTGATTTAACAATTGAAGCTTTTAATAGAGTTGGTTATAAAAGTTTAGGAACGGTTGAATATTTATATAGCAATGGAGAGTTTTATTTCATCGAAATGAATACTAGGTTACAAGTTGAGCACACAATTACCGAAGAAGTTTATAACTTAGATATTGTTAAAGAACAAATATTTATTGCATCAGGAGAAAAAATTTCTATCAATCAAAAAGATATAACAAAAGTATGTCACTCTATAGAATGTAGAATTAATGCTGAGAACCCCATAACTTTACTACCTTCAACCGGTATGGTTACTACTTATCATCCGCCTGGCGGGCCAGGGATAAGAGTTGACTCTCTATTATATTCTGGTTGTAGTGTTACAGCATTTTACGACGGACTAATTTCGAAGATCATTGCTAAAGGGAATACACGAAATGAATGTATAATGAGACTAAATCGTGCACTTGACGAATATGTTATTGAAGGTATAGAAACCAATATAAGTTCACTAAAGAAGATTATAAATCATAAAAATTTTATAGATTGTGATTTTGATATAAGTTGGTTTGATAAACAAATTGAGAATAATTAATGTTCTTATCCAAAGATATAGTACTTCAAGCTTATAAGAAAGGGCTTTTTCCAATGTCAGATTCGCATGAAGACCCTTATATTTTTTGGGTAAATCCTGAGCAAAGAGGTATTATTCACTTAAATAATTTTAAAATTTCTAAAAGTCTAAAAAAATTTATTAAAAAATTAAGTTTTTCGATAAAAATTAATGAAAATTTTTCTGATGTTATAAAACTTTGCGCTAAAAATAAATACCGTAATAGTACCTGGATAAATAAGCAAATAATTGATAGCTATACTAAACTATCTATTACCGGTAAAGCAATATCGATAGAATACTTTGAAGAAGGAAGAATGCTTGGAGGTTTGTATGGTGTAATTTTAGGTGAAATTTTCTGTGGTGAAAGTATGTTTAGTCTAAAAAAGAATGCTAGTAAAATTTGTATAGCTTATCTTGCAGCACATCTTATTGATAGTGGTTTTAAGATTATAGACACTCAATTTTATTCAGATCATTTAAGTCAATTTGGTACCATAAAAATTTCTCAGGAAAAGTACTTAAACATTTTAAATGAAAATAACTTAAAGAAAGATTTAACGATTAATAAGAACTTGAAGAAAAATATTTTAGAGTACTTTTAGTCCTCTGTTTTTTTTAAAAAAATTGGATCCTCTTCCAAACAACTATGTAATCTTATATCAAGTGAGGCGTTATGAGGAGAATTCATGTAATGGGATGATTTAAAAATCCAACCAAAAAAATTATTTTTTAATTTATTTTTGTAAAGAGACTTATGACTTATTAAAGCTATATCATCTTGTCTTTCTTTAGTATTAAGTTTAACGCATCTGTGAACAATAATTGTTGTATTATTTATTTCGAGAGTTTGAGATAAAGGAAGAATATAAAAAAATTTTTCAGTGGTATCTTTATTTAATATTCTTATCTTTGCACCCTGAAATTCTAAAGTGTCACTTAAGACATCTGTATTAAACAATAGTGAGAAAATAATAAATATTAAGCTAATAATCATTTACCAATTGAAAATGATAAATCATTAACAAGCCTTTTTAACTTTTTTTTAAAATCTTCTTCATCACAACCCATTAAAATACCATCATCTATAGCACTTTGAAGCACATTATAAACTTCAAGAAAATTCTCATTTAACACTTTATTAGTCTCAATGCAGGAAATTATCTTTTTTTCTTTATCTATCCAAAGTTGCTCTTCAAACTTTTTCATTTTACTGAGTTGCCAAAAAAATTATTTTACTAACTTGATCTTCTATCGATTCAAAATCAATAACATTTACAAAATTACCACCTTGTTTTAAAAACTCTTTTGAATCTCTATTTTCTGGAATGACTGACAAATACTTATTACCAAGGATACCGTCACTACTAATCGAGACAACACTTTCTTTTGGTATTTTAATATTTGAAAATACCTTAAACTCAACATTTGCCAAAAAATCATCATCAAGATAAACTCGATTAACAACTCCAATCTTTACACCACTCATTTTAACATCATTTCCAACAATTAATCCACCAACCTCTAAAAACTTTGCATTTAAATCATAAAATTTTTCACTAGAATCATTAGAGTTAACCGAAATCAATTTAATTAAAAAAATACTAGAAATAAGTATAGTCAAGAAACCGAGTACTGTTTCAAAATAATTAGCTTTCATTTTTATTCATTTCTCCTAATTCAATTATTTTTTTAAGAAGATCCTCAACTAGTATCGAATCTTCATAAAATGAAAAAAATTCATTTTCATTCATTAATTCCTCACTGCCTCCTATTTCTATTAGCATAAATTTAGCTCCAAACAAACCATCTGTTTGGATTGATATCGAAGAATCATTAGGAAGGTTTATATCCCTATCTATCGATATAGAAACTAACGGATAATTTTTATCTAATGATACTTTATTTACAAAACCAACCTTCACACCAGAAATTAGAACATCTGTACCAACTTGAACACCATCAATTTTATTGAAGGCAATTTTGTAATCCTTTAGAGAAACTTTTGAAGCTTTTTTTTCTGAGAATAAAACTGTTAAAATCATAACAACAAAAACTAACCCTAAAAAAAATTTTATATATCTATTTTTCATCTGGCTTCCATATTGAATATATATTTTTTACTTTATCTGATTTTTTTTGATCTTTATACTCATACGCATATGGAGTTCCAGTCATGTTTGGTAAATGATCTTTCATCCACGACTTTTTAAGAGATTTTTTTGGCAGATCGTCTGACACATGATGCAACCATGCATTCCATTCTTGAGGAACTTTACTAGCCTCAACTATTCCCTTATAAATTATAAACCTTCTCTCCCTTGAATTATTTTTAATACTATTATTATTCTTAGTATAATATAAATTGCCGTAATCATCTGTACCAACAAATTTTGCAAAAAATTTACAATATATTTTAAAAAAAACTGAATTATATGATAAACTCACAGTATAACCTATAATGGTATTTATATGAATAAATATAACGATTTAAAAAACTTTATCGACAATTTTATTGATAATCTTGAAAAAAATATTTCCACCTTAAAAAAATCTAATCCAGTAAATCAGAATTCTGATTCAATTTTAGAAATTGAAAAACAAATTAATTCATTAAAAAATTTTGAAAAACGTGCGTCTGACTTAAAAAATAAAAGATCTAAACTACCAGATAGACGAAAAGGCTATACCCAAAAAGCAACTATAGATAAGCATAAAGTGTATTTAAGAACTGGTGAATATATGGATGGAAGACTTGGCGAAATATTTATTGATATGCACAAAGAAGGAGCCGCTTTCAGAAGTCTTATGAATAACTTTGCTATATCTGTTTCAATCGGATTGCAATATGGAGTGCCTCTAGATGAATTTGTTGAAGCTTTCACATTTACTAAATTTGAACCCTCGGGAATCGTCAAAGGTAATACAGAGATAAAATCAGCAACTTCGATACTTGATTATATCTTCAAAGAACTAGCAATATCCTATTTAGGTAGAGATGATTTTAGTAATCAAAATAATACCGACAAGACTGACCTAAATCCAACTGATATATACGAATCCAAAAAAAATGCTGAAACTGTATTAAAAGAATTTACTAGTATAGGTTATATCAGAAAAAAAATACTTGATAGTAAGTTAACTTTAATAAGTAATGAAAAGGATCAACTTAAAAAAGTAAAAGAAAGCTATGAGTTTGAAGGTGATGCCTGTGATAAGTGCGGTAATTTTACTCTTTACAAGGAAAAAAATAAAATAAAATGCCTTACATGTAATCATGAGTATAGTGAATAGTTTTTTTAAAGAAAATTTGATAAATAAAGGTGTAAATAGATATAATAAAAAACCTATTTCAATAGCAAATTATAGTCCATATAATTATTTCAATAAAGTATTATATATTTCAGGTCAGTTACCAATTGTGAATGGAAGATTGAGATATTCTGGGAAAATTGGAGATGAAATTAATAAAAATAATTCAGAAGATTGTGTATTAATTTGTGTTTCAAATATACTATGGAATGTTAGTGATTTTTTAGAAAATACAGAAGAAAAAATAGATGAAATTAGTTGTTTAAATTTAAGAGGTTTTTTCAATACTGTAGATAAATATGAGGATCACTCAAAACTCCTTGATAAGGCATCAACATTAATTGTTGAGGTTTTAGGTACTAAACATGGCAAGCATTCCAGACTTGCTATCGGTTGCGCATCTCTTCCTAAAAACTCTCCTGTTGAAATCGAAGCTATATTTTCAATATTATAATTATATATGCAAATAAACACCGTTGACTCGATAAATCAGATAAAGAAATTCTGTAATGAAAATTTTAGAGATAAAAACCCATTCATAAGTTATGAATTCTTTGAATTATTAGAAAAAACAAATTGTACCGTTAACTCAAAAGGCTGGATCCCAGAACATATTATCATCAAAGACAAAAATAAACTTATTGGTTTAATTCCAAATTTTAGAAAATTAAACTCTTACGGTGAATTTGTTTTTGATCAAATCTTTGAAAATGCATTCTATCAGATTGGTAGGGATTATTTTCCAAAATTTCTTTCAGCAATACCTTTTACTCCTGTAACAAGGAATAATTTCTTATATTTTTCACATGAGGTTAATGAAACTGAATTATTTAGTAAACTCAAAGTATTTTTACAAAAAAAAAAAGTTTCGTCATTTCATATCAATTTTATTGATAAGATTATTTCTACAAAGTTAAAAAAGTATTTTCATCAAAGAGTTGGAATACAGTATCATTGGAAAAATAATAATTATAAATCCTTTGATCATTTCTTAAGTCATCTAAAGAGTAGAAAAAAAAAAAATATTCTAAAGGAAAGAAATTTTATTGAGGATAAGAATATAAAATTTACGATAAAAGTAGGTAAGGATATTAATGATGTTGATTTATTAAATTTGTATCAATGTTATTCTAATACAATCAATAAAAAATGGTCACAAGAGTACCTTACTAAAGAGTTTTTTTTACAGCTTCTTAATTCAAATTTAATTAAAGATACTGTATTGATTTCAGCAAGCTTAGACAGTAAATTTATTGGCTGTTCAGTACATTTTAAAAAAAATAAAAATTTATTCGGACGTTACTGGGGAGCATTACAAGAAATACCAAACTTACATTTTGAACTTTGCTATTATCAAGCAATAGAATATGCAATTTTAAATGATTTAGAACTAGTGGAAGCGGGTGCTCAAGGTGAACATAAAATATCAAGAGGTTACCTCCCCGTAAAAACTTTTAGCTGCCATTGGTTTAACAATGATGTTCTCGACAAACCCATAAGCAATTTTCTTATACAAGAAGAAGAGAAGGTTATAAATACTTTAAACTATCTTGAAAAAAATTTATCTCCATTTAATGATAAATAGAATCTGCTTTTTGAAAGTCGTCTTTTAGAGATATTAAGAATTCATCTTTTTTTATAGAAAAATCTATTAAAACTTGTTTCTTTTTTTTAGGTGATTTTAACAGTAGATTAGCTAATGGAACCTTAATTTTATCTTGAATTACTTTTGCCATTGGTCTTGCTCCGTTAATTGGATCAAAACCTTTTTCTAATAACACTAGTTTAGCTTCTTTTGTAACTGATAAAGATAATTCTTTTTCGTAAAGTAAGTTCTCCAATTCCATCAAAAACTTGTCAACAATTTTTAAAGAATGATTTTTATTAAGCATTTTAAAATTAACTACAGCATCAAGTCTATTTCTAAACTCTGGACTAAAGAAACTTTTTATTGCTTTTTCATTATCTTGAATTGATTTGTCGTTCATAAAACCAATTTTATCTCTTACAATATCCACGGCTCCAACATTACTTGTCATTACTATTATAGAGTTGGTAAAATCAACTTTTTTACCAAGGTGGTCTGTTAGTTTTCCATAATCCATTATTTGTAAAAGTAGATTAAAAAGATCGGGATGAGCTTTCTCAATTTCATCTAATAGTATAACTGAGTGTGGTGTCTTATCAATAGAGTCGGTAAGCAAACCTCCTTGATCAAAACCAACATATCCAGGTGGGGCGCCAATCAATTTAGAAACACTATGCCTCTCCATATATTCAGACATATCGAATCTTATAAAGTTCATCTTCATTATATTAGCTAGCTGTTTAGTAAGCTCGGTTTTCCCAACTCCTGTAGGGCCAGCAAACAAAAATGATCCAATTGGTTTATCTTTATTTCTCAAACCAATTTTAGACAACTTAATTGCTGAAGATAAAACATTTATTGCCTCATCTTGTCCAAAAATAAGAGTCTTAAGATCTCTTTCTAAATTTTTCAATTTAACCTTATCATTTGATTTAATTGTGTTTTCTGGGATATTTGCAATCTTTGATATTGTATTTTGAATATCTTGTTTTGAAACCAGTTTATTTTTACGCTTACTATTAATTTTTACCGACGCAGCAGCCTCATCTAGAATATCAATAGCCTTATCTGGAAGTTTTTGATTAACTAGATACTTTTTTGACAAATTCACAGCTTCTTCAAAACAATCTATTTCAAATTGAACATTATGATAGCTTTCATAAAACTCCTTAATACCACTTAAAATTTTAATTGAGTTTTCTGTTGATGGCTCATCAATATCAATTTTTTGGAAACGGCGGCAAAGTGCTCTATCTTTCTCAAAATAATTTCTATATTCACTGTAAGTTGTGGAGCCCATACATCTTAGGTTTCCCTTAGAAAGAGCTGGTTTCAATATGTTGGAAGCATCCATGGATCCTGAGGTAGTCCCTCCTGCACCGATGAGAGTATGAATTTCATCAATAAATAAAATAAAGTTACTATTTTTTTCAAAAAAATTTATCAATTTTTTCAACCTATCCTCAAAATCTCCTCTAAATTTTGTACCAGCAAGCATTCCTCCTAAATCAAGAGAATAAATGGTTGTATTTTGAATTGAATCAGGAACCTCACGATTTACAATTTTAAAAGCCAACCCTTCTGCTAGAGCTGTTTTACCAACCCCCGGATCACCAACAAATATTGGGTTATTCTTATTTCGTCTAGATAGAATATGGATGGTTCTTTCAATCTCTTTAGCCCTTCCGATAATTGGGTCAATTTTTTTTTGAACAACCTGTCTGTTTAAGTTAACACAATATTTTTCTAAAAAACTATTCATACTATCAGTTGACGATTCAGTGTTTTCATCAAATTTTTCATCTTGCTGTGTACCAGCATTTTCATCTTTTCCAATCCCATGAGAAATGTAATCAACTACATCAAGTCTTGTAAGATTTTGTTGCTGTAAGAAATAAACGGCATGCGATTCTCTTTCGCTAAAAAGTGCAACCAATACATTTGCTCCATTTGCCTCTTCATTACCTGAAGACTGTACATGAATTACTGCTCTTTGAATAACTCGCTGAAAACCTAATGTTGGTTTTATTTCATCATCGTTAGTTTTTTCAAGCTCTTTAAGATTTTTTTTAATAAAATCTTCTAGATCTGTTCTAAGTATTTTTTCATCAATTGAACAAGCTGATAAAATTTTTTTAACATCTTGATCATCTAATAAAGATAATAGCAAATGCTCTAGCGTCATATAGAAATGACCAAATTTTTTAGCATAACTTTGGGTTCTTTGTAGTGTTTTTTCAAATTCATCAGAAATCATTATTCTTGCTCCATTACACATTTAAGTGGGTGTTGGTCATTTTTCGCCATTTTTTCAACAGTAAAGACCTTCGTTTCAGCAATTTCCTTAGTGTAAACTCCGCATACACCAGAACCTTTTTTATGAACCATCAACATTATATTTACAGCATCCTCTTCATTTCTACTAAAAACTGTTTTGATTAATTTTACAACATATTCCATCGGTGTATAGTCATCATTTAACAAAATAACCTTGTACAATTTTGGTTTTTTTACTTTGTTTCTTGTTTTAGTAAGAGTTTCTGAAGATATTTGCTTAAAATTATCGGACATATCACAATTTGCTTTTCTATAATAAAGTAGAAAAATTAAACATAATTTTCAACTAATATTTTATCCGATAGTTCTGAATCAACTTCAAATATAGCCTCTTTAACAAGCGAGAGTTCTTTTTTCAAATTCTCAAATGAATTTGCTTCACATCTAAGAACTAACTCTGCTTGGGTATTAGATGCTCTCAATAACCACCATCCATTTTCAGATGATACCCTTATTCCATCGATATCAATAATATCTTGATTTTTCCTTTTTTGATTAGAGGTTATTTTATTAATTATTTCAAATTTTTTGAAATCGTTACACTCCAGTCTTATCTCAGGCGTATTAAAGGCTTTTGGAAATTGATCTATAATTTCTGATAATTTTTTACTCTGTTTATCTAGCAACTCAACTAATTTTACTGATGAATATAATGCATCATCAAAACCATAATAATTCAAGTTAAAGAATATGTGTCCACTCATTTCTCCAGCCAAATCAGCTTTATTTTTTTTAATATTTACTTTTACATGGCTATGTCCTGTTTGTGATATGATTGGTATTCCAAGTTTTTTTTTTATCTCATCAAAAAGAATTTGACTACATTTTACATCACCTATGATTTTTGCTCCCTTTTTCTTTTTTAAAATTTCATAGGAAAATAACAAAAGTAATTGATCTCCTGATAATACTCTTCCCTTATCGTCTATAACTCCAATCCTATCTCCATCACCATCAAACGCAATTCCAAGATCTAGTTTTTCTTGTATTATTAAATTGATACAATCTTTTAAGTTTTTAGGGTTAGATGGATCTGGATGATGGTTAGGAAAGTTTCCGTCGACATTTTCAAAAAGTAAAAAGTTTTGATTATTAATTTTTTTTGCAATTTTTGACATTAATTCTCCAGCGACTCCATTTCCGGCATCCCATGCAATCCTATATTTATTTTTTAAATTTATTCCTTTAAAAATTCTATCTATATATTCATCTTTAAAGCATTGTTTAATTTTTTTTCCTCTATTTCTTTTAAAAGAAAATCCCTTTGCCTTTTCCGATAACTTTATTAGGTCGTCACCATAAAACGGCATATTATTAAAAACAAATTTAAAACCGTTATGATGCTTAGGATTATGTGATCCTGTTATCATAATACCTCCAGCAGCGTTGTTTTTTATACAAGAAAAATATAGTAGAGGGGTTGGGCTTAGTCCAATTTCAGTAACATTAACACCAACCTCTAATAACCCCTCTACAAGTTCGTTTTTTAAACTTTCTGAGGATAATCTTCCATCGTATGCTATATTTACATTTTGATTCTTGCCAACTTTTAAGCCAAAAAGGTTGCCTATTATTTTTGCGTCTAAGTCAAAAAGTGTTTTATTATAGATTCCTCTTATGTCATAAGATCTGATGATTGTTTTATTAAACAAGTGCTTTTTGTCAATCAATATTATCTCTCCCTATTGAATAGTAATTAAAACCCATTTCATTTAATTCTTTGGGATTATAAATATTTCTCAAATCAATAATGATTTTATTTTTAAGTAAATTTTTTACTTTCTCTAAATCTAATGCCCTAAATTGGTTCCATTCAGTAAGAATAACTAAGGCATCGGAATCTTTTGTTGTTTCATAAGCATCATTACAATAAACAATATCATTAGAAATATCAGCAAAATACTTTTTTGCCTCTTCCATTCCCTCAGGATCAAACACTTTTAACTTACATTTTTCTTCTATCAGTTTAGGAATTAAATCAAGACTTGGACTATCTCTCATATCATCAGTATTGGGTTTAAATGTTAAACCAAGAATAGCTATAGTTTTACTGTCGGTATTTGTAGGAAGTGTTTTAATTATTTTCTTATAAATATTTTGCTTTCGTTTTTTGTTACTTTTCACCACATGTTCTACTAAACCAAGAGGGGAACTGTAATCTTGGGCAGTTTTTACTAGTGCAAGTGTATCTTTAGGGAAACATGAGCCGCCGTATCCGGGGCCTGGGTGTAAAAATTTTTTTCCTATTCTTCCATCTAATCCAATACCTGTAGAGACGTCACTTACATTAGCACCAACTTTTTCACATAAATCAGCAATTTCATTTATAAAAGTAATCTTAGTAGCTAAAAAAGAATTAGCTGCATATTTAATCATTTCAGCAGTTTCCCTTTTAGTAAATAAAATCGGTGTTTCTAATAAAAAAAGTGGTCTGTATAATTCCTTCAGAATATCTTTTGCTTTTTTACTTTCACAGCCAATAACCACTCTGTCAGGTCTCATAAAATCGTCAATTGCTGAACCCTCTCTTAAAAACTCTGGGTTAGAAGCTACTTCAAAATCTAATTCTGGATTTATTTCATTAATAATTTCATATACTTTTTTTCCTGTTCCTATGGGAACAGTTGATTTGTTTACTATCACAGCAAAATGATTTAGCTTTTTTGCTATATCTTCTGCTGCATTAAAAACATAAGATAAATCTGCGTGACCATCACCTCTTCTCGAAGGTGTACCTACGGCTATAAAAATTGCATCACTTCCGTTTAAAGATTTTCCTACATCTGTTTCAAAAGATAGTCTGTTAGCTTGAACGTTTTTTTTTACTAGTTCATTAAGCCCTGGTTCATAAATGGGTATAATTCCTTTTTTTAGGTTATTAATTTTTTTTATATCTTTGTCTACACATACAACTTCAACGCCAAACTCTGCAAAACATGTCCCAGATACAAGACCAACATAGCCAGTACCAATAATAGTAATTTTCATAATCTTCCAATAATTTTTTTTAATTCTGTTTTTATATCTTTATCATTTAAACCAA